>Ga0206824_10024_pt1 | contig 50715 bp, 50 predicted proteins | sample Alteio_BWOrgCont_82_FD_152874 | JGI IMG/M metagenome (GOLD analysis project Ga0206824, IMG submission 152874) | Enriched cells from forest soil in Barre Woods Harvard Forest LTER site, Petersham, Massachusetts, United States -... | ecosystem: Environmental > Terrestrial > Soil > Temperate forest >...
CAACAAGTCCCGTTAACAAATATTGTGTTAGAAACTGATTCTCCCTTTTTACCACCTCAAGCAATACGTGGCAAAAGGAATACGCCGGTACAAATAGCACCTATTGCGCATTTTTTGGCAGATTTGCGCCAAGAAAATTTTGATATTATCGCTGATCAAACAACAAAAAACTGTTATCGTATCTTTAAACTGCCTGATTAAAATATCTTGCTATATGATGCTCATTATTTCTACCATTATGGGTAAATATAAGGGGGCATATGAATAAACAGTTATTATTAATTTTACTGCAATTAAGCTGCGTTAGTTGCACTTGGCATGAGATTTATTATATAGATCAGTTATCGAATGTTGCACCCAATGGTTTTAATAAGCTTACATTACCAGGAAAACCTTCCATGCTTACCGATACATCAAAAAAAAATCTATTGAGCAGTCTAAAAAAAAGCGATAAAAAACATTCTACCAATACATTACTTTCTTCCCCAGAGAAAAAAAATGTCCCCCTTTTTAAAACCTTTCCTGCATTACAAAGCTCAATACCATGGATTAAACTTGGCGATTTACCTACCCCAATAACACACTTAACCAAGCTCGGTAAAATTCTTAATAATAATTCCCTCTATATAAAACGTGATGATCTAGCAGGCATGCTAAACAGACAAACAGGCAAACGTGCTTGGGGAGGCAACAAAGTACGCAAATTGGAATTTATTTTAGCTGACGCTCTTGCGCATGATGCCAAAGAAATACTCACATTTGGCATGGCAGGCTCTAATTTTGTTGCCGCAATTGCTGCCTATGCCCATCAATTAGGTCTCAATTGCATTGGTATGCTCAAACCACAACCTTATGCCTTCTGCGTACGCAATAATTTACTCTACGATTTAGCACACAATACCACGTTACATTTATATCCAACCGTGGATCAACGTGCCAGCGCAAGTGTTGAAAAATTCTTAATGATGTATGAAAAAAACCATCGGTTCCCCTATGTAGTACCTACCGGCGGCTCTAATATTGCAGGTACTTTAGGTTTTGTTAATGCGGTGTTTGAGCTTAAAGAGCAGATTAAACAAGGGCTCATGCCAGAGCCAGATTTTATTTATATTGCTTGCGGCAGCTATGGTTCTGCTGCTGGCCTTCTTGTTGGCATACATGCAGCCCAGCTCAAAACAAAAGTTGTTGCAGTGGCAATAGAATCAGGCGAGCAGCCACAACAATGCATTGTTGGTATACAGCAGCTTGCCAATGCTACCAATAATTTTCTTTACAACCTCGGTAAAAAATTTCCTAAAAAACAATGGTCAATTGATGAGATTATTGTTGAGCGTAACTTTATTGGTGGCGGTTACGGTAAATTTACCAAAGAAGGTATGCACGCCTTGCAACAGATGCATCAACACGAAGAGATTCTGCTTGATGGTACCTATACTGGCAAAGCCTTCGCCGCGCTCATCCATGCATTACAGCATGATCCGGCAAAAAAGAATGCGGTTATTCTTTTTTGGAATACCTATACCAATCAAGATTTTAAACAGCATGTAGCAGCAGATTACAAAAAATTACCCAAGGAACTGCATCGTTTTTTTGAACATGATGTACAACAATTTGATTGGAAGCCGTGAGGCAACTCTTGCAGCAGTGTACAGAGGCTGTTATAGTAAATCATTATGATTAATCAAATTATTTTCTCTTTTATTATGTATTTTGCGGTTCTTGTAGGAATCGGCCTATTTTTTTATAGCCGCAGTAAGAACGCCGGCTCTTTTTTGGTTGCAAATCGTTCTCTTAATTATTGGGTAACAGCCATTGCAGCACAATCAAGCGATATGGGAAGTTGGTTATTTTTGGGGTACCCTGCCGTAGTTTTTTTGCATGGCAGCATAAAAATTTGGGTTGCAGTTGGCCTCGTTATTTTTATGTATCTTAACTGGCTGCTTATTGCAGCTAAGCTACGCACAGCCACCGAGCGTTATAGAAGTTTTACGTTGCCAACTTTTTTTGAACGTAGGTTTGATGACGCAAGCGGTGTTTTGCGCATGTTGAGCGCCATCGTTGCATTATTCTTTTTTCTTCTTTATTTAGCAGCAGGGCTGGTAGGCCTAGGCACGCTGTTTGAATCGGTGTTTCATATAAGTTATTATACTGGCATTCTTATCGGTACAGCAATTACCGTGGCCTATATTTTGATTGGTGGTTTTTTTGCGGTGGCTTGGTGCAATCTGTTTCAAGGAATTTTTCTTATGGTAATGATTGTCACCGTTCCGTTATATGCTTTACATATTATGGGTGGGGCGAACAGTATTTATACACAAGCGACCATACAAGGGATTTCTTTACACTTCATTCCAACAGATATTTCATCACTTTTATTAATTCTCTTTAATATAGCAAGCTTTGGTTTGGGTTATTTTGGTCAGCCTCATATTCTGGTAAATTTTATGAGTATTGATAATGTAGATAATGTAAAAAACGCGACACGGGTGGGCATTACCTGGCAAATATTGGTGTTAGCCGCAGCAAGCGCCATTGGTCTTATTGGTATCGGCTATTTTCAGCATGGTATTAATAATCCAGAACATATTTTTGTGCAGATGACGACGGATTTATTCCCTCCGCTGCTCGCAGGCTTTGTATTATGCGCAATTTTAGCAGCAGCACTTTCAACTATTAATACGCAATTACTCGTAGCGGCAGGTAATTTTGCAGAAGATATTTACCCAAAATTTGCACATCGCACCATAACCTCCCACCACTTAGTGAACGTTTCTCGTGGAGCAACCGTCATTATTGCGTTGTTGGCAATGCTTATTGCGTACAATATTCGTTCCACAATTTATGATCTAGTATTATACGCTTGGTCGGGTCTTGGTAGCGCTTTTGGACCGCTGGTTATAGCTGCGTTATATTACAAACAACCTACACGCCAAGGTGCAATTGCAGGGTTAATAACCGGAAGTTGTATCGGCCTCATGTGGCCATTCTTTAATACCAGCATTCCTACGCTCGTTCCTGGATTAGGTATAAGCATGGTTGTTATTATCGCTGTGTCGATGATTACAGGAACCAATCAGCGTTAAGCTAACAGTAAATATGATAGCACATTGTTATAGGCAGATGTCTGCTTAAGCAACTGCAATATTTTTGTACGTTGCTGTTGTATCTGTTTTTTCGCTTTTTTTTCAGCGTCCGTACAATCTTCATCCGGTTTGCAAGAAAGAATAATATTGTTAACGATGCGTTTTTCAACAAAAGAGCCAATCCACGATGGATTAACATATTGTTGTTCATATGGATTTTTAGGAAGCACCCAACTACGCAGTTTATCGATACCGTCAAAGAGAATTTTTGCTGTATTCACAAATGCGGCAACGTTATCTTTATGCGTACCATCCAATCTAGACAATGATGCTTCTAGTTGTACTACAATACGTTGGCGCATAGTAATAAGCTTAGCCTTTTTTCTTAATAATGAGTCTGAATAATCACCCAATGGAGATATGCTAAGAACATTAATAGCATCTAAAATTTCTCGATCTATAATGCGCTGCACACACCAATTGCCAACTTTATAGATACCATATGCTAAAGGCGCCGCTATGCAACTTCCTATAACAATAGTTTTAGTGTCAGCTTTTCCCGTTAAAGGCATAATCAGGATAGCCAGCATTAAACATTTAAATAATTTCATTGTATAACCTCCAAATAATCCGATATCAGTGCTTATAGTAAAAAGCCTATATCAGACAACAAAACAAGACAAATGCCCAATTGTTAATAAATTCATACTGAAATAAAATTTTGTTTAGATTCCCATAGAACGTTTGCGCAGACTTTTTTGTGACATTGCTAATGGCTTTTTTAATGTGATACCAACATGGTACATGCTTTGGTAAAAAAACTCTCTATCAGCGCTTTTAATAACCGCTTGCTCATGGGCTTCTGCTAATACCACTGGATAACCATTTCCTTTTATACATTGGTCCATTAGGGCAGATGCTATCTCATTTACCTGCTTTGGGTTTTCTGCTATCCAGGCCGGAATTTCAACGCGTGCAATTTCATTACCAGTATGCAGATAAAAAAAATAGGGACGCAGCTGTTCAGGATAATCTGCCACAATAGCAGCATGATTTTTAAAAAGAATAGTACGTTCATACGGTTTAAGAACCTGTTGCATAAGATCCGCATCAACAAGACGATCGATCTCTTTATATAATACGCAACCCTGTGGCTGCAAATTGCACAATTGTAAACGAATTAAGTTAATAAGTTCCTTGCTCTTAGGTAAGCTGATATAGGCGGCGTACAAGCTCCTTTGTTCATATAACCGCTGTAATACATTACAATATTTTTGTAAAAATTGATCTGCTAGCTTCTCTTCTTTATTCATAAGATGCCAAAAAATAAGCGAGCCATCAAAGAGCATTATCGGCTGATCAGCATTGTACTGCAACGCCAATTCTATCGCTTTGTTCAGCTCAAATTCTTCTCGCAAACAATCTATATATTCTTTTTGTTGTGCCTCTTCCATCTCATCAGCTAAAAAGACGTGCGGTTCAGAATAAAAACGTACAGCAGCTTGCTGGCCGTACTGCAGTATAACCGCACCGGTGTTAATCAAAAAACAGGAAGTGCCTTGGTGACGATCGGGATATACTTGAGAACCGTCAATACCTATAATAGCATAATCGCTCACGATAGAATTAATGGCATAGGTAGCCCCTAAAGCCTCAGACCATGTTGGCAATAGCCAAGGGCAAGAAATAGAAGCAATTTTTTTGCCAAACTCGGCATCATGTGTAATGTGATACCAAGTCTGCTGCGCAATGTTTACTTCATTAGAAATATCAAAAAAAATAGTTTCTGTGTACTGTTCTAATTGGTTAAGCAGTTTGGATCTGTCGAGCACAAAATTCCTTTACCCCTTTTTGTAATGCCATCAATGGTAACAATGCACATTTTAATCGTGTTGGACCCAGATGAATACCAATAAGACGCAAGATATCATCTTGTTGCAATAATAAAATTTCTTGCAATGTTTTACCAATACTATATTCCGTTACTATTGAGGCTGTCGCAAGACTAATAACACACCCTTTACCCATAAATTTTATGGCATTAATATGATGATCATTAACCATAATAAAAAATTGTACGCTATCACCACATGAAGGATTATGTTCTACTGTGGTAATAGTTGGATTTTCTAGCTGACCATAATTGCGCGGATGTTTGTAATGATCAATCAGTTCTTCTTGATATATATTAAGCATGGTATAACCTTCCCTTCACGTATTGAGTATACCATAGCCCAGAGAAAGAACATATTTGAGTGCCTCTTGCTCTGTCTGCCAGGTAAGGAAGGCTAATGCCTGTTCAGCCGTACACCAGCGGGCATCAACCCATTCATGGTCTGGCCCTAACAATGTTGGCTCCTGCCCTTCATTAAGCGTCACTAAAAACCAGGTAACCTCTATATCCTGCTTACGCTTAGGGTCATAATAAAAGGTCATATAGTTCAGCGGTCTCACCTGGCTGCTTGTTACTTCAAGGCCGGTCTCTTCATGCAATTCCCGTATCATAGCCCGTTCTGGGCTCTCCTGCGCTTCAATACCCCCTTTTATCATACCCCACCCCGTGTAGTAGTCAGGATGACGTTTAAAAATCAAAAATGAATCATTGTTACATATCAAACACGATACAGATTTTCTAATTGACATTATAATCCAGTAAAATAGGCTGTGCGCTTGCTCTTTTCGCTCAATAGAATACCATATATTCTATAATTTTGCTTACAATAATCAAAGGGAAAACTAGTGATAATGGCTCATAAATATATTTTCATTGTATTATTTTTATCAGCATCTTTATCTCAAGCAGCAGAACCTGCAACAACGGCAGAGGAATCGGGGCGCATTACGGTCTGTTTTGACATAGCAGACGTTGTCTACAGAAGAACATATCCAGGCGTGCGGGATATATACAGCATAGGTCTACTATATGGTAGGTGGTCATGGAAAAATAGTGAATATTTGCCAACCCAAGCTGCAGCTACACGATTTAGGCAAACATTCCATACCTATCTTAGAGAACGACGCACACAATCTAATAAGCCACAAGAAGTCAACCAAATTCTGACGGACGAAATTCCTTTACTGCTACCCGAAGATCTTTGTGATTGGGTAAAAGGTAAAACGAGCATCAAACAGATCCTTGATGACGTTAAGGCTCAGCCAACAACTTTAGAACAAGAGATTGCTTGCGCTATATTAGAGCAAACATTGCTGCCAGAAAAACAGGCCGGCATGTTAACCATGCAAGCTGGTATACGTGAGCTTGTGCAGAGTTGCAAAGATATCGGTTGCCATATCGTATTGACCGGCAATATGGACAAAGAGACATTGGCAGTATTACAAGCAAGAGATCGAGCACTGTTTGACCTCTTTGATAAACATATAATTTCTGGCGAGCATCAAGTTGCCAAACCTGAACCTGAATTTTTTAATCTATTACCTCAAGGTGATAACGTTATTTTAGTAGAACATGCACAACAAGTAACAACAGTGCAACCTCATGCCCATACCCGTAATATCAAGCATATTGTTCATTATTATGACTATCGCCGAACACGTTCACCTTTATTGCAAGTTATACAGAAACTTAAAGGACCCTCACGATGAGAAAAAAAATATTGTTTGTAACCATGTTAATAAACTGTACACAACCATTATTTGCTACTATTGTTTTTGATATAGGCAATGTTTTATTGAATGTAAAAATAAAAAAGGCAATATTTAAACTAGCGCCAGACATTGCTTCAGATGCTTTTAAACATAAATGCAGTCCATGGCGCATTGCTCGTGTTGCTAGCCGGCGTTTATTATACGAATATCTTAATGCACGTCGTACGGCACAAACAGGTTTGCCGTTACAAAATAATTCGATTACCGATGAAAAAGGCAAACTTTTGCCTGATGATCTATGTGATTTATTAAGTGGTACTATTGATTGTGCTGCGCTTATCACTAAAATAGAAAATCAATCCGCACCGAAAGGATTTGATGACAGAGACAAAAAACTCGTCATCACTATAATCAGCAAAAGTATGTCTCCAGAGGCAATGGCCTCTATTATGGAACCTGCACCAGGCATTCTAGAACTCATAGATGAATGCAAACAGGCTATCGATCCTCAAACGAATCGTCCTCAGGAGTTATGGATTTTATCAAATATGAGTGAAGAAAACTTTACAGCATTGGCAAAAAAATATCCTGCTGTTTTTGCACCATTCAGCAAAATATTTATCTCTGGAAGCTTAAAAATATGCAAGCCGGAACGAGGTATTTATCAAAGAATATTGGATGACAACAACAATCAATCAACGCTTATTTTTATTGATGATCAAGCATGTAACGTTCAAGCAGCACAAACTGTCGGCATTGATAGTATTCATCACAAAAATGTATTCACAACACGCAAAGAGTTGGTCAAACGTGTACAGTTTCAAGACAGAGCTACCGTAACATCTAACAGGTTATTCAATGGACACACTATAACAATAGGTATATGCAGCGCTTTAGCAGCTGCAAGCATTATTGCTTGGAAATTGTTACACAGAACAAGAATGGTGTAACGCAACAGTTATTTTTATATAGGATCTTCTTAATGAGAAAAAAAATATTGCTTGCAACTATGATCATCAATTGCGCACAACCATTATTTGCTACGTTCGTTTTTGATGTTGGTGGCGTATTATTAAATACAGATACCGCTGCAGCAAAAAAAATATTAAGCGGCGATTTAATGCGTGACTGGTTTGCTCATTGGAGCCCTACACGTATGAAGCAGATCGCCAACCGACAGTTTTTGTATAACTATCTTCACGCACGCCGCAGCGCGCAAACTGGTTTAGAGCCACAAAATAAGCTCGTTTGTGATGATAAAAAACAGCTTATGCCAGATGATTTATGTGATTGGCTCAATGGAACCTTGGAGATTGAGCAATTAGTAGAAAAAATTAATAAGCAGCCTGCGCCAAAAGGTTTTAATGATACTGATAAAAAGCTCGTCTGTGTTATTCTAGAAAAAACTATGCTGCCAGAAAGCATGCTTGCCATTATGCAGCCAGCAAAAGGCATTCTAAAACTGCTTCAAGAATGTCAGCGCATTATCGACCCTAGTACAGGCAAGCCTCATGAGTTATGGCTTTTATCAAATCATAATAAACGCAATTTAGAACTACTGCGCACTAAATTTCCTGAAATTTTTTCATTATTTACAAGAGTTTTTGTATCTGGCGAATTGGGCATGAGCAAACCGCATCCTGCTATTTATCAACAAGTACTTAACGCGCACCGCGAAAAATTCGGTAATCAGTCAATTGTCCTTATTGATGATCAACCAGAAAATACGCGTGCTGGCCGTAAAAATGGTCTTGATTGCATTACGCATAGCACGCTTGCAAACACACAACGAGAACTACAATTACGCAAGATGCTTAATAATGATGCAAAAGAAAAAGAAGATAACATTAATGAAACAGCTACGAAAAAATAAGAAATAGCCTCGCATAGATTTTATAGGGGAAATGGGGATTTTTATGAAATTATTAACCAAATTAATTGGTATTATTGCTGTTTTATTGTCACTACACGCAAATGCCAAAGTTCTTATTTTTGATCTTAATGGCGTACTTATTGAAAAAAGCTCAATGAAAATTGGCTGGCAATTGAGTACCCTCGATCTCATCTCATATTCTATTTCTGCACCTACTAGTAAGGCCGATTTAGAAAAACGGTATCGTGAATTTCTTAATTTAATGGCAAGTAAAGATCCAGAGAACCTGCGTGGCAAGTTCCAAGGCGAACAATTGCCTTATATTATGAATGAATGGTTGCGTGGCAAAAAAACAGCGCAAGATGTTATTGATTTTATGAACAAATTTATCAAAGATTATGAACCATTCTTTTTAAGCAAAACAGAAATAAGCATTGTAAAACAGATTAATGATCTGATGCTTCCAAGCAAGCTCGTAAAAATTATGGCACCAATACAACCAATGCTCAAGCTTGTACAGGAATGCAGTAAAATGGTTGATAAAGATGGTAAACCTCTGCACGACCTCTTTATCATCTCTAACTGGGATAAGGAATCGTTCGACCTGGTAAAACAACAACACGCAAAAGTTTTTGCCTCTTTTAAGCCTGAGCAGATTATCATATCGGGACATGTTAACCTGATAAAACCTGAAGCAGAATTATTTGAATATGTTATTAAAAAGTTTAAACTAAACGCCAAGGATTGCATTTTTATTGATGATCAGATTGAAAATACACAGGCAGCTGAAAAACTGGGTATTACAGGCGTACATCATAAAAATGCAGATGATACCAGAGAACAATTAACAAAATTAGGCATTTTTAATAAGACAGATGATACCGTGAAAAAACCTTCTCAACATAATGAACCACCAAAGCAAAACAAAAAATAGTCTTCTTGCTATTATATTGATCAGCTTGGTTGGTACTACACAAGCAACCATTTTTGTAGATAATACTGTTTTTGGTGAAAAATCGTCATCACATCCCGCTTTGCTGCGCAGATTTTTTTCTATTGAAGAGGTTCGCAGAGGCAAATTATTGCTTCTTTATGATTACCTACGCGCTCTTCAGCAAGAAAGAACAGGAGAACCCAATCAATCTATACATCGAGATGGAAGCGGAAGATTTCTGCCTGATTTAATACGTGATTTAACACAAGGTAAACTATCTGCCACTGCTCTGTATGCTAAAGTGCAGGAAGCTGCTCTACCAGCAGGATTTTCTGAGCAGGAAAAAAACTGGGTATTATTGGAGATTGAGAAATTACTTCCTTACGATCTAACCGTTCTATCATTAATACATGAATTAAAAACAGCACAAGAACGCAAGCAACACTCTCATAAACTCTGTTTACTTTTTGGGTTACATCAAGAAGACTTTGACAGCTTTGTACAATCTCATCCAGAAATAAAGAAGCTATTTGATGATATCATAATCGTAGGTTCCATGAATAATGAAGCAAAGGGAGAGTCATTATCTTCTAAAATACAACCAGATGATATTGTACTGGTTGGTGAAACTACACCTCCAAGCGTATCTGCAGATAAAATCATTCAATACACAGAATTTTCAGCAGCTAGAGACAAGCTCGTCAGGCGCGGACTATTAAAACCTTATACGCGCACACAACGCTTAAGAAATTATGTGTATAATCATCCCTATATAGTTGCCACTTGCGGCTGTACAGCTGCTATTTCTATTTTTCTTTATCTTGTTTATCGCTAACAAGTTATGTAGCCACCGCATCTGCATCGTTAGATTTTTTTTCTGGCAACAAGAGCACTTCCGGTTTTGGTGCGCCTTTTAAATCAACAATCATTTCTGGCCATGGCATTACAATACCGGCCTTGTTAAATTCTGTGTTAATCTGGTCTAACAGCCAACTTTGTGTCTTGTTAATATTTTCATACGCAACCCAACTATAAAGCGTAAGATTAATGCCCGCATCACCAAATGACGTTACTAAGGTAGATACTTCATACGTAGCAACTTTATAAGGATTTTTTTCTCCAATAGAATTCAATAATGTCGCAGCTTTTTTGAGATCTGTGTCATAAGAAACACGAACATCTATACCAATTCGTTTGGCGCCATACCTAGTTAAATTCATGAATGAATTTGTCACTAAATAGGCATTTGGTATACGAATATAATCATTACCCGTAGTAACTAGTTTAACAGAGAGCAGATCAATAGAATCAACTCTGCCTATATAACTGTCTATTTTTAACGTATCACCAATAACAAAGGGATGCTCTCCGATTAAAAAAATGCCACTAATGATATTGGACAAACTCGTTTGCGAAGCAAAACCAATAGCAACCCCTACAACACCAGCTGCTCCTAAAAACTGCGTTGTTTTAATACCGATGATATCGAGTATGGTCATGGCTATTAAAAAGAGACCTATGTAATGGAGAAATTCTCCAGTTAATGTCGCAAGATAGGGGGAATAATAACGTTGCAATAGATGCTCTACACTATTTGTTAATATCTTAAGCACTATTAAACCAACAACAAATACTATGACTGCTTTTAAAAAAAGTAAGCCGTATTGCTTCACGGTGGGTACATATTCTTTTGTAGTATCACTCTTCATACATTCCCTTTTTACGATAATGAGTTAGCATTGCTATCTCTTGGTCAGTTAAATAGCGCCAAGCACCACAGGCCAAACCTTTAAGTGTCAATCCAGCATACGAAACTCTATCCAATGCCACAACAGTATAGCCCAACGCTTCAAACAACCGTCGTATTATACGATTTTTTCCGCTATGCAATTCAACGGTAACTTTATTGCGGTCTCCTGATTTTCCATACGTAATAACATCAACGCTTGCTATACCATCCTCTAGTTCAACACCCTCTAAACAACGTTGCATATCTTCTTTGGTAATGTTTTTATCTAAGGTAACATTATAACGTTTACTTACCTCATAACTTGGATGAGCTAACGATTGAGCCAAGTCCCCATCATTGGTAATAATTAACAATCCCGTTGTATCTTTGTCCAGTCTTCCAACCGGATATAACCGTTCAGCATTAGCATCATTAACCAAATCCATCACCATTTTACGCCCAAATTCATCAGAGGCAGTTGTTACATAACCTTTAGGCTTATTGAGCAGAATGTAAACTTTTTTTTCAACCGTTATTACCTTATCACCGTACGTAACAACATCATTTTGCTGAACCTCATAGGCGGGGTTCGTCTGCATACTGCCATTAACATTGATAGCCCCTTCTTTAATAAGCTCGGCAGCTTTTCTTCGAGAACAGACACCAGATAAAGCGAGATATTTACTTAAAAACATAGAAGTCCATACAATCTAATATTATTAATCTTTTGTTTAATTATAGCAGAATTTCTCTGCACTCACATCCTATAACCTTGAATGGCAATCCTGCTTATAATTATCTAAAACATTGCTTCACGGGAGGCCAATATGCAATCTTAATCATATGCAAGAGAGAACTTGCATGAACGCAAGGGGGGATAGGTAATGAAGCTGCGTTATGGGTTTATAGTGGGCCTTATTATGCAAGTACAAGCAGGCGAACCATTACACAATCATTCTTCTTATAGACAAGCATCAAATCAACAAAACGCAAACACAACACAGAAACTCAGGCAAAAAGCCGCACGACGCGTACAACGCAAAAAAGAAGCAGCCTATGCCGCTATTGGTCTAACCTTACAATCGGCTCATACGCATGAAGACAATAAAAAAGTTGAAGGGACCATTAACAATTTAATTGAACAAGAAGAAAAACAATTTTTGATGCTGATAGAAGAATTGCCAGAAAATATTAAACAGCGTTGTTTACATCTCATGCAACAAGAACATATGGAAACAACAAATATTGTTGGTTATAGCGGAAAAGCTTTTTTAGCAGCTACAACCATTTTTGTACCATCTCAACCATCGTATAATGTGCTAGAAAATCTAGAATGGCACGTGCTTCATGAGCTTGTACATGTTTTTTTACGTCATGTATTTGAACGCTATGCCTATTTTCTTTCTTGCGATAAACAGACGCTCGATTGTATACATGCCACCATGCAAGAATGGCAAAATGCTTATAAACAATTTTTAGAATCACCTACTCAAGAAAATTTAGAGCATCTTAATAATATCATTACAAATCGACATCCTTATTTTGCCTGGATACAAGCACAAGAAAAAGAAGCAGATACCGTAGCAGCAACCATAGACCCTATCTACGCAATCCAAATGCTCCATAGATTTATGCATGTTTGCCAACAATCAGCTGTACCCAAAACTATTGACGAACTTTGCCATCCCCATATATGCAAACGAGCCGCCTACGCGGCCAAGATTTTTAACGCAATGTCAGCCAATCAGTAAAAGAAATTAATAGTTTTTTCAATTTGACATTTTTATTAAAGCCTGTAGTATAAGAAATGGACAAGTACTTATATATATTGGGTTTTTTAATGAAAATACGTATAATTCTCGCGAGCATTATGCTCGCTCTGTCATTACCTTCTCTGGCTGCTGAACAGCGACCAAAAGAGCAATCTTTTTTAGGTTCTTTTGGGAAAATGTTATGGAATACCCATCAACAACAAATTATAAATTATTATCGCGCAAAAGCAGCGCGTAAAGTACAAGAGGCAAAAGAAAAAGCGTATGCTGAGATTGGTATAAAGCCAAATGATATACCGGCAATTATCATCGATTCTAAGACTGAATCAATGAATCAACCGGCAGATATTAGCCGCGTAGATTATACAATTCAACAGCGTATAGAAGATGTATGCAAAGCACACAATATTGTCGGTGTCAAAATTGTTTCGGATGGGACTGTAACAACCGCGATCGCTTCTATAAGGAGGGGGGATTGTAATTTAGAAACCGATGGTTGGCATATTCAGGTTATAAAAAAAAATATTAAGATTCCTTATTCAAGTAGTGCTCATGTAGAAGCTGATCTACTCCATGAATATGGACACATTTTATTTAACCATATAAATCAACGAGCGATCTATCGGATGTATTACACCAGCGACAAAACATTTTTCATCAGGATTGAAAAAAACTTCGATGATTTGCGTACCATATTAGCCCGTACAGATTTATCAGAAGAAGACAGAACTACCGTAATAGCTCTACTTAAAGACCCAATTTTTCGACTTTCTTATTTTGCTTTGTTACGAGGACAAGAATACCAAGCTGATATGCTTGCAGAAACTAGTGATGTTGAGTATGCCCGGCAAGATATGGAGCTTTTTGCTAGATCTTGTGCAAGAGAACCTATACCAGAACACTTAGGTATTGGTACTTTAACACATCCGCATCCATGCAAGCGATTTCGTTATGCCGCTAAATTATATCGCCGATTAAAAGAGGCACAAGAGTAACACTCTTTAACTTCGTCTTCTAGTTGATTATCTAGATAACGTTTTACGCTCACGATATTTATCAAGCATCACCGAGCCAAGACCAACACTAACCAGAACAACAAAGATAATAACAATCGGCCAAGAGAATATCTCTTTAATAGATTGTATCGTCCCTAATTTACTGCCAGCATAGGCATATAAAAATGAACTTGGCAAAATGCCTACAGCCGTCGTCCAAATAAAAGTAGATAATGATATTTTTGTTAATGCCGCAAGCACATTAATAACAAAAAAAGGAACTCCGACAAGGAAATGAATAATTAATAAATATCGTGCACCATACCGGTTAATATTGTTATTCAGCGAAGCAAAACGATGCTTATATTGATCCTGCAATTTTTTGCCCAATAAATAGCGGAACATTAAAAAAGATACTATGGCACCCGCTGTACCGCCAATAATGCTTAAGACGGCACCTAACGTAGTACCAAATAAAAAACCACCCAACACGTTTACCAACGCTGAAAAAGGAAATGAAGAGATGACAACCAATGCATATCCCATCATAAAACCAAGTAATGAGACCAAATAATGGCTACGCACAAAATTCTGCATATGTTCACGCTGAATATGAAGTGTTTCTAGATTTATTGAATCCTTAAAATAATACCCCAAGCCTACCATCGCCAGTGCAATACCAAGAATTACAATAATTCGCTTATTCATTTCTATCCCTTACATTATTAAAATATTTTTTTACTGTAGATGTTATGTACAATTTCTATTCTTTGAACTTGTAGCATTCAATTGATAATGTACCCGGATAAAAAAGATTATTTCAACAATTGTTGCAGCCAATAGATAGTTTGATCCACCTCTTGTGCAGTATTATACGCATACAAACTGACGCGGACCGATGCCTCAACACCTAAACGGTTATGCAAAATCTGCGCACAATGGTGGCCTGCGCGCACACAGATACCTTGTTGCGCCAAGTATGCCGCAACGTCATGTCCATGCACATTGGGGACAATAAAACTTACGATATGTCCATGCTGCTTTAATTGCTCTATAGGGCCAAGAACAGGCAAACCAAGCGTCTGCAGCCCTTCAATTAACTGTCTGGACAATATTGCTTCATGAGTCCGCAATTGCTCTATAGAAAATGTTTTTTTTCGATAATCAAGCGCCGCTGCAAGGCCAATAAGTTCTGCTGTTGCAGGAGTACCCGCTTCAAACTTATATGGCGCCTCAAGCCAGAATGACTGTGCTCTACCAACCTCAAATACCATGCCACCACCGACTTGATACGGGGGCACGTCTTGATGCAATGCCCGTTTAATATAAAGAATGCCAATACCGGTGGGTCCCAACATTTTATGCCCAGAAAAAACTAAAAAATCACAATCGAGCGCATGAACATTAATATCTTGATGCGCAATAGATTGAGCCGCATCAATGAGGACCTTAGCACCGACAGCATGTGCGTTGTTGATAATCATTGCTATGTCAACCTGCGTGCCCAAAACATTTGAGACATGGGTCACTGCTACGAGTTTTGTTTTATGCGTCAGCATCTGCTTGAATGCAGCATAATCTACATCACCGTCATCCGTAATAGGTACAATCTTAAGCACTGCCTGTTTTTGTTGCGCTAGCCGTTGCCATGGCAAAAAGTTTGCATGATGTTCAAGCTCTGTCACGATAATTTCATCGCCAGCTTTTATATGCTCGTGTCCCCATGCCTGCGCAATAAAATTTATACCTTCTGTAGCACCTTTGGTAATAATTGTTTCATCAGGGTAAGCGCCAATAAAGTTAGCAATAGCAGCACGTGCATTTTCAAAAAGGAGGGTAGCTTCTTCTGCAAGCTCATAAATACCACGACGAACCGGTGCATTAAAAAAGCTATAAAAGGTCGTCATAGCATCCAGCACCGCCTGCGGTTTTTGCGTTGTAGCAGCATTATCAAGATATATTAATGGCTTGCCATTGACTGTGCGTTGCAGAATAGGAAAATCGGAGCGAAGGTTAACATCCATTTAAAACCCCTTGCACAATAATATTAACGTAAATTTTTCTTGCTCATCGTACTAAAAAAGGTTGTTATCGGCAATTATCTATCAGATTTGTAAGTGTAGCATGTGCTAATGCGCACGTTTCTTCAGGTAAGCCTGCTAACAAAAAGCCCTCCGCCATAACCGTTAAAGCCTCTTTGCTATTCAAGCCACGTGTCTGCATGTAAAAAATATGCTCCGCATTAAATTGGCCGGTTGCACTCCCATGAGAGCATTGTACCTCATCAGTCAGAATTTCTAAACATGGAATAGAAATCGCTTGTGCATGCGCACTCAGCAAAATAGTTTTGTTTTCTTGACAAGCCTCGGTTTGTACAGCCTGCTCTTCTACACGTATGGTACCTTTATAATGGGCCTGTGCTTTATCAGCAAGAATACCTTTCATGCATACATTACTGGTAGTTTTTGGAGCCTGATGCAATTGACATGTTATAATAGAAAGAATTTCATCTGCTTGCACAAGATAAGAATTTTCCAGACTGGCCTGTGCGTATTCACCAACAAGCAAGGCCGTTAACGCAACTGAAGCCTTTGTTTGCGCAATAAAAATGCCCGATAGTTGCAAGCGTGCATTGCGCTCACAAACAAATGTATACTGCACATCAGTCAATGGTGCCAATGGCTGATCAATAATCACGCGCAACGATGCATCTTCTTGAATAATAAATTCTACGATATTTGGCAATGCGCTATAGAACAATTGCTGGGAGGTAGAGGCTGGTATTGTTATCTTCATCCCACCGAACCTTCCATCTCATGTGCAATGAGCCTATTAATCTCAACGGCATATTCCATGGGCAGCTCTTTAACAAAACAATCAATAAACCCGTTAACAATAAGTGCGGTTGCTTGCGCAGCAGGCAGGCCGCGACTTGCTAAATAAAATAACTGCTCTTCACTAATTTTACTGACCGATGCTTCATGCCCAACGTCCGCTAATGGCTCACGCACCTCTACGGTTGGATACGTATCAGTTCTGGATTGTTTGTCAAAAATAAGCGCATCACACTGCACCCGTGAACGGGCATGTGTGGCACCCTTTACTACTTTCAGAAGCCCGCGGTAACTTGAGCGTCCGCCCCGCTGGCTGATAGATTTTGCCGTAATGGTGGAGGTTGTATGCGGCGCCAGATGAATAACTTTACCACCCGAATCTTGCTGCTGGCCGTTGCCAGCAACTGCTAAGGATATAATCTGACCGGAGGCATATTCGCCCTTTAAAATAATTGCTGGATACTTCATGGTTACTTTGCTGCCAAAATTACCATCAATCCATTCCACACGTGCATGTTTATGCGCTACTGCTCGCTTGGTAACTAAGTTATAAACATTCTGTGACCAATTTTGAATCGTCGTATATCTGACGTGTGCGTTATCTAAAGCAACAATTTCTACCACAGCGCTATGCAATGAACTTTTGCGATAAACTGGCGCACTGCACCCTTCTACATAATGCACAAAGCTACCCGGTTCAGCTATAATGAGTGTCCGCTCAAACTGGCCCATGCTTTGAGTATTAATTCTAAAATATGCTTGTAGTGGCATTGTAATATGCACACCGGCAGGCACATACACAAAGCTACCTCCACTCCAAACGGCAGAATTAAGCGCAGCAAATTTATTATCATGCGCAGGGATTATAGAAGCAAAATATTGTTTAACAATGTCTGGATAGTCACGTAATCCTGAATCCATATCCAAAAAGAGGACACCCTTTTGCCGCCACTCTTCTTTTAGACTTTTATAAATAACTTCGGATTCATACTGCGCACCTACACCCGCCAACAGCTCCCGCTCTGCCTGTGGAATACCCAATGCATCAAATGTCGTTTTAATAGAAGCAGGCACATCTAACCAGGTACGGTGTTGACCATCAATTGGCTTAACATAATAATGAATATCATCCATTGCTAATGCCGATAAATCAGCACCCCATGTTGGCATCGGTTTTGTTTCAAAGATAGCCAATGCCTTAAGCCGAAACTCAGTCATCCATGATGGTTCATGTTTTTGTGCCGAGATCTGCTCAACAAGCTGCCGATTAAGACCCTTTTTTGCTTTATAAAGCGGTTTCACTATATCCTTTTAATTCAATAGAATGTGCTAATGAAGCATTACCAGATTGTACCAGCGTACCATTTATTAATATATGCACATGATCTGGTGTAATATAGTCTAAAATTCGGCGATAATGGGTAATAAGCAGTATGCTCATGGACGGGTTACGTTCTTTACAATAATGCAATGCTTGCGCCACGATGCGTAATGCATCAACATCAAGACCGGAATCGATCTCATCTAGAATAACGAATGAAGGATTGAGTAACAGAACCTGCAGCATCTCCAATTTTTTCTTTTCTCCACCAGAAAAACCTTCGTGCAAGCCACGATATAGATATGATTCATCCAGATGAAGTAATAGTAGATATTTCTGCAGCATCTCCTTAAAAGCAGCAACGGGCATATTATTACCCGTATATGCTGTATATGCCTCTTTTAAAAATGAAAATACAGATAAGCCCGGAATTTCACATGGCTGTTGAAAAGACAAAAAAATCCCTAATTTTGCTCGTTTATCAACTGTCAGCGCAAGGAGATTATTATCCTTAAAATTGATTGAACCATTTGTTATTTGATACTTCGGATGTCCCATTAAGGTATATCCCAAGGTGCTCTTGCCAGAACCGTTTGGGCCCATAAGCGCATGCACAGAGCCTGGTTCAATAATTAAATCAAGATTATGTAAAATTTGTGTAGATTCAAAAGAAACCGATAAATTTTGTAGAATGAGCATAGGTTAACTTAACGTGAAACTCTACCAGAAGCAACATCCTCAGAACTATCGCTATTTCGTCTTATAGCGATCATCATAGCAACAAAATTTTCGGCAGCTTGTTGCCGATTATTTTCAAAATTGTTGTTCAATAATGCTAATATTGCGTTCTCTTTCTCTGAATGTTTTCTAGTACGAGTAAATACACCCTTATTTTTATTTTTTTTCATTTTCTTAGTTTTTATGACATGTAATTCATGGTGATGACTTTTTTTATTATCCTCTTGTGATACAGGATTATCGCAATAGGTTCTTATTTCCTCAACATTCTCATATAAAAATCCAGCCACAATAGCATTTCTATATTGAGTAATCTCTTCTACATGGCGATAGTTTTCTACGCCATAACCAGGAAAATCTATAGCGCAAGAAGATTTACCCCATTTTTTTTTGTTGTTACCTACAGCAACAAGATGTTTAATAAATCTAGAAAATGGGTATAAAGTAAGCCTACCACTTCCTTCACCTATTTCAAACAGATCGCCACAGCCAGGACAACGGAATGAACAAGGGTATTCACGCAAAGAGCCTTCATATTGTTTAAAGCTCGGTTCATACGTATAGGATTTATCACCGAATGTTAATACTGATACGGGCAATTCAGCGCTATATAAAGCCATTGAAGCAATTAATAAAACCATTGATGTGATGAATTTCATAAAAACGCCTGAAAATATATCTGTTATTTATTTTTATCTAGTTTATATACATAATACCATAAAAAATTATTTTTTGAATTTTTTATAAAGAAAAATACGACATGTGTAGATTTTACTGGTTACTCAGAGCCTATTGTGCTAAAATAGAGCGATTTATTCAACCTAGTGCGTTAAAAGGATTATTCATGAAACAACAATCGATAATACTGCTTTTAGTACTTTTAGTATCTGGACAAGCATATGCTATGGATGGGGCGGCAGCTGCCTCTATTCCTCCTTCTTGTCCACGCCTTGCCATTATCAACAAATCACCATTTGTTGGTGGTTCGCACAAAGCGGTAGCTATAGGGGATAGGGGTGGCATTTTAGCAATACATACAATGAATTGCGCTCATAACAGAACTATTAATCGATATGTTTTGCATCAGACAGGCAAACAGATTTATCACATACGAGCAAGTAATGACAGCTCCCGCCTTTATCTTTGCCGTCATGATGGAACCTTTGATATCGTTGATACTCAAACAGGACATATTATCAAGAGTACACAATTGGGTTCACGGGAATTATATGATATTGCGCTCGATGAGCAGAATAATATGATGTTGGTTGGTGGTGAAGATGGCGTATTGCACATGCTTGATCTACAAGGCAATAAACTTTCTGAGTGTGATAACAATCGTTGGGTCATAGAATCTTTAGCACTATCAGTAGCGACCAAACAAGCAATGGTTGGATTGTCAAATACATGTAGCTACGCCTCTGCTGGCGCAGTTGTACTATTTGATTGCAGACAACAAACGGTGCAAGCATTGCCACATGCTCATAGTGATTGGGTTACCAGTGTTGCTTTATCAGCAGATGGCAAAAAAGGCTTTTCAGCTGGTTATGGATTTCAGATGTCTCAATGGGATTTTTCTGGAAAACCAACGTTTCAAAAAGTACGCAATGTTACATTATGTCCTAGCATCGTTAAACTGGCATTGGCGGGAGATGCACTCTGCACAACGGAAGATTCTGGCGAAATGAAAATATACGACATACGTGATTTTTCTGTAAAATTTAAACATAGAAAGGAAGGTCAAGACCGAATGGAGACAGGTACGTTTAGTTCATTAACCATTTCTGATGATGCAAAAGTGGCAGCAGCTGCATTAAGTGATAGAAAAGAACCCTGGCTAGTAGATATTCGATAAAGAAAAAGAAATTAGCATGAAAACAGCACCATATATTTTATTATCTACCTTTATCCTTTTATCAATACAGGCTGCAGAAAAAGAGACCTTGAGTAAGCCTATCTTTACAGTAAAAGGCAAACCACGCTTGGCGCTCACGCGCGATAAACAACGCCTTATAATAGCTACTGGCGGGTTGTTAAGCATACGCAGTATATATACGCGTGAAACAATACGTGAGCTGCAGCAAGGGTTTGCAATTACCGACGTTCAAGTAAATAGTGAGGTGGATACGTTGTATTGCTGCCGCAAAACACGCAATAGCTTTGATTGTATCGATATACAAACTCAACAAATATTGCATTCTTATGCTTTAAAACAACCTCCTTATGCAGACCCTGAACCATTTGCCGCATCGATTACCGATAATCAAGCCTTTATTGGTGCAGGCAATGGAGCGTTGTTCCAAATAGATGTACGAAGTAACAATGCTCAAGTGCATTCGGATCCTCATTGGCCCATAACAGCCGTTGCTTATGCTGCTGCAGGCGACAAAGTTCTATGCGGTTATTCTTCTCCCGATACAGATGATTGCATGGGATCAATAAATGCTTTTGATTGTAGACAACAAAAATTTATAGAATTACATCGCAGCCATTCTCGCACCCTCCCCCTCCGTATAAACTCTGTTGTCATCGCTCCCGATGGCAGCTATGGCTTCTCTAGTGGCGAGGATGTTGTACGGCGCTGGCAGCTGAATGATACACCGCAAGAGCAACAACTAACCTTTGAACCAGGCTATAAGCTTCTTGGCCAAAGGAAATTTTATTATGCCACCAAACTTGCACTTGCCAACCATACACTCTGCATAGCTGACCATATGGGCAACCTTAGCTGGCGCCACGCTGACACCGAAAGGCTTTTACGCTCCACAATATTATCATTCCCTACAGATAATATTGTTGTTTCCTCTTTAGTGCTTTCTGCTGACGCTACTACCACTGCGCTGGCTACCAGCGATGGCAATATTTTTGGCCCCCAACCTGGTGTGTTGGAATAATTATTTAAAGGAATATTATTTTACATTGTTAAATTTTTTATAAAAAATCCTCTTAACAACTTCTAAAACTATACAATAAGCTATTAATATAGAGCCAATAAACAATATTAATGACGTTGAAAGGGGCACTAAATAAAAATATTTTTGCCCAATAAACGTGTAGGGGAGTACGCATACGACAATACTGACTATTAGGGATGTTACGAGCAATGATTTGCTCGGCTTACTCTGCCAGAAGAACTTATGGGTTCTTACCGCAAAAATAGTAAAAATAGCGGTTAAACAATTCTCAATAAACCAAGCTGATCTAAACACTTCGTAGGCAGGATGCCACCAGTAATACAAAACCCCCAAGAGCACTAAATCTGCGCAGGAACCTATTAAACCAAAAACAATCATAAAATGATTAATAAATGACAAGTCCCATTTTTCTGGTTTTATGAGAAAATCTTGATCAACATTATCAGAAGCAATCGCCATACAAGAAATATCACTCATAAAATTAGTCAGTAAAACTTGCACCGGCAGCATAGGAATAAAGGGTAAAAACATTGATGAAATAGTTAAAGAAACCATATTGCCAAACGTGCATCCTAATGTTGTTAAAATATATTTAGTCACGTTAACAAAAGAGCCTCTTCCTTCAATAACCCCTTCAACAAGAACATGCAAACTTTTTTTAATAAGAACAATATCAGCAACATTCTTTGCTATATCAACAGCAGAATTCACAGAAATACCGACATTGGCCACTGACAATGCAGGCGCATCATTAATACCATCCCCCAAAAAGCCAACAACATGTTCTTCTTTTAACGATTCCAGCAAAGCAACTTTCTGATTTGGCGTAATACGAGCAAAAACGTTATACTTCTTGGCGTACATAGCAACCTGATCAGGAGCTAATTCTAAATCATTGCCAGTAATTATTTTATTATCATGTACAACAACACCGACCTCAGAGCAGATTTTATTAGTAACAACCGGACTATCACCACTTATTACCTTAAGTTCAACACCAAGACGACTTAACTGAGCAAGAGATTCTTTAACCGTCTTTTTAGGCGCATCAAGAAAAAGAAAAAAACCAAGCAATACCAGATCTTTTTCGTCAGCTTCACGAGCTTGTGCTGTTGATGTTTCCTTCAAAGCCAAAGCAATAACACGATAACCCTCTTGCTCATACTTCTCAACCTTTGCTAAAAGCGCATTTCGTTGTTCATCATTTAATGGAGAGTCATTATTGCCATCCGCGCTACATAATGGAATAATTGAATCTGGGGCACCTTTAACTACTAAAAACTTCTGTTTATTATGTTGAATAATGCAACTCATACGACGTCTGGTAAAATCAAACTCATCTTTATCCAGCGCTGCATATGAGTCCAAATTTTTAATACGATTATGAGCAACAGCGAATTCTAAAATGGCATGATCTATAGGATTAGCATATTTTTCTTTCACTTGATTAACTTCTATTGAGCTACACACTATACCATAATCAAGTAATGCATCATTCTCTTGCCCTTTACTATCAACATAGTGCTGCAAAACTAGAACACCCTCAGTTAAAGTGCCCGTTTTATCGCAACACAGAATGTCCATATTTCCTAAAATTTCAATCGACGATAATTTTTTTACGATTACTTTCTTTTTTGCCATTCTTAATGCACCTTGTGATAAGGTAAGTGTTGCAATAAGCGGCAAAAGCTCTGGCGTTATTCCGATAGCAATTGCTATAGCAAACATAGCCGATTCTAGAATTGGCTTACCCCATAATGCATTAACCACAAGCACGAACAATGTCATGCACACAGCAATTTTCATTATAAAAAGGCCAAATTTTTTTATTTGCTGCTGAAATTCGCTTACACTTTTGGCTACATTTAATGTGTGGGCAATACTCCCCCAATAGGTTTGCATGCCCGTAGCAATCACTACCCCCTGCCCCAAACCGCTACTTACCCACGTACCGGTAAAAACAATATGCGGCATGTTATGGATGCTAATTTCTTCTAATAGTACATCTCGTCCCTCTTTTTCTACCGGCATCGATTCCCCGGTTAATGATGCTTCATTCATAGTAAGATTTTTAGAAAAGATTAACCGCATGTCTGCGGCGACAACGTCACCTAAATTGAGATTAACAATATCACCAGGTACGAGCAATCTAGAATCTACTTCCATTAACCGCCCATTACGAATAACGTGGGTTGTGGATAGAATATACTTTTGTAGCATGATCAATGCATGTTCAGCTTTGTATTCTTGCAAAAAACCTACGCAGCCATTAATAAGAATAATGACTAAAATAACGGCTGCTTCAATCACGTCTGACATAAATAAGCTTATAATCGTTGCGCCTAATAATAAGAATATAAATGGATTATTGAACTGACTTATCAGTACTTGTAACATCGTTCGCCGATATGTATCTTGCAACATGTTTTTACCAAATTTTTGTAATTGCTCTGCAACCTGTTGTTCAGTCAAACCCTGCGTTGAAGTTGCTAGCTGTTTATAGATATCCTTTAATGGCATTCCCCAAAATTCATTAGAATAATTTGTTGAAGTATGCTTGTTTTCTTGTTTGTTCCGGGTCATAATCATTGCGCTTCCTCTCAAATTTTTTGTACAGTATGCATACTTTATTTAAAACTATTAGAGGAAGTTTAAGCTACCTATTTATTAAAAAGGAATACATTTATGATTAATTCGTTTATGCAAACAGCTATTGAACAGGCTGCCTATAGTAATGAGAATGGTGGCATACCCGAAGGCGCAGCATTAATCCAGAATGATGTTCTGCTTGCTGTTGGTCAGAATAAAATGGTCCAAGAAAATAACCCCATCATGCACGCCATCATTAATTGTCTACAGAACGCCGGGCAAACCGATTTTAAAACAGCTACTATCTATACTACCTTGATGCCCTGTTATTTGTGTGCTGGGGCTCTACTGCAGCTGGGCATTAAAAAAATTATTGTTGGTGAATCATTTACCACCATGGGCGCCAAAGATATCATGGTTGGACATGGTATTGAGATAATTGATCTTGATCTTCCTGAATTACGAATTATGATGCGTAATTTTATTCAGCAGAACCCGCATGTATGGGAAGAATATATGGGTAAAGAAAAGTAATGTATTGCAATAATAAATATGGAGTGCATGCAATGCCCACACTCCATATTATCTGTTATTCAGCAGTTGAAGCTTTTTTGATCTCTTGTAATCGGCAGGCTAATTGTTTCAATGCTGTTTGCTGGGCAGCTGCTGCAGTTTCATCCTCCACCCCATTGACATGCAAATCACCTAAAGAAGCTAACGCTTCACGTGGGTTTTGTTTAGAAATAAGAACAGCTCGACGCGGGTCAGGACGCCGAACAGGAACATTAAACTTTGTGCAAATTCTTTCAAATGCCCTATGGAAGAAATAATATCTAGAAAATATTATTGGTATTTTTTGAATGGCCATCTGATTCATTGGTAACATCATAACTTGACCATTGTCCAATTGTATAGGTATTGCATACTGCCGTATTAATTTTGGCTCAGTAGCTTCAAACAACTTCGCCATCTGCAAAACAGAAAGCTTAAAATCACGATCGATATTCATTAATGCCTGCATTTGTTGAATGTCAGGAAGTAGCTTACTTTTTTGTCCAATGCATGATTGAGAAGCTATATGAGCAGATGCCTCTTTTATTATTGCACAATTGACATCATCATTATCATCTATTGGATATATAGACAGCGTATGCGGTTCTAAATGAAATCTGTTGAGTTCAAAAAGAGGACTGAAGCTTGTACACCAGAGGACGATATTTTCTTGAGGATATTTTTGTAAAAATCGACCCTCTGGCCCTCCACAAAAACTTTCCTCATGCTGCTTAATCACTGGATCGATAGCTGGAAAAACTACAGAAACAAATTCTTTAAATCCTTGACATTCATTTGCATGAAATAGCTCATCTCTATCATATGCTGCACATACTACTGAGCAATAATGTACATGACCGCATCCAGAACATGGTGTCGCATTACCCTTGCGACATATTCTGCAGAATAATGTTGGCGCTTGTGCTGCTTGCATTGGTTGCGCTGCCGCTGCAGCTTGCTGAGCTTGGCTTCTAGCCGCTTGCTCTCTTTGCTTTCTTGCAGCTAGAGCCTGTTGCCGTTTTTTTCCTTTTACTCCGTATAGCGAAAATGTAGATATCACCATGAGTGCCAATAGCTGTTTTTTCATACAAATCTCTAAAAAATATATTTAAAATTATTATTGTTTAAGGAAATATATCATATACCATATTGCCACAACGCAACAAAATGATATATGGAAATTTAATTTGCAGCAAAAAATGGTAAGCATCAGACTTACCATTTTTAATATTTAAACAAGAATTTACAATTAACAGCTAAGACTGTTTTTTCAAATCATCAAACTCTGCGCGAATAGTCTTTGTTACAAGCTCTAAATTTTGAACATCTTCTTCAAGATTATTCATTATTGCTTGCTGTTGTTGATTCACAGCCTTAAGCGATAACGTGCTCATTGTAATGAGCACCATCAATAAACGCTTCATAAGTACCTCTTTTGTATAATTAAGCATTCAAAAAACCATTTTCTATAAAAATAGCACTATTTATTTCAATTTGTCAATAATAATTTTTATGGTTTGAATAGTGAGTAATTGTAACAGGTTAAAGAGGGTAGAATTTGCTCAAAGTGCATACATGGTCGCACAATATGTACCATGTATGCATTTATTTATTATTCATCAGCCGGAGCAGCTTGATATGGCAGAGCCGTTGTTGCTACCATTGGTACTGGTTGGCCATCAGATGGCGGCGCATCTTCAAGCCTTACCTGCTGAGCAGCTACCACACCAGCAGGGAAAGAGATAAGCTCCTTTAATGGCTTGTTAAAGGCTATGTAAATATAAGGTACCGTATTCATATTTAATGCTTTAAATAATCTTTCAAATAATTTTTTACCAACATATAACATAAAATGTTGCTGATGACGTGGAAAATAAAACTGAGTTCCATCATCTAAAGCATCTTCGCCGGTGATCGGACTTTTTGGCGCTTTTCCAGATACTCTGGTTGCAGCTACTATGTTTCCATGATATTGCTCTAATTTTGCCTCTATTTCTTGCACACAATACCGATTAAATTGATGTCCAATGATCGCAAAATGTCGCGTATGCTTTATTTCATTTTCTTGCAATCTTTGATGCGCATCCTGATCCCCTTGCTCAATCGCCTCTCTATATTTTTGGATCGCTTCTAGATTAGATGGCGACTCATGAGCTATATAAGTCCGCTGACCTTGCTCATGTAATTGACGCAAACAATGAGGGATACAAGCATAATGTTGAGAAAATTTATATAAATTGTCTCTATCAGTCCCCGTAGAATGCTCTGTGATAAATTTGGTGAACGGTTCGTAAAAGTTTTCCGTCATATGCTTATCAAGCCATTGCTCAAATTGTGTATGATCCTGAAAAAATTTACATTCAGAAATGCACTGATTATCTTCAAGTGGTTCTCCCAAACTTGAAAGACCTTTCAATCGCTTATGGCTTGTTTCCCAATCATAGCGCTGACATTCTCTAGAACAATAGAACACCCTTTTACATTGAGCACATTGATTCTTGCCTTCTTGCCCGCACACCCTGCATAATCTTGTTGGTTGTTGCACTACCGTTTTTTTAACATCAGATTCTGGCGGTAATGTGGTCGCTGAAGATTGTTGGTTAATGTATTGCCATAATTGTATTGCCAAATCTTCTAATCGAACTGATCCAGCTGGTAATTGATCGGCGCTGGCCGCCTGCTCTGCAGCATACAGCGATACGACATTCAATAATGCCAAAGAACAGTACAAAAATTTGATATTCATAAAAACCCTTTTAAAAAGTTATATAATCTTGTTATATAGCTTGCCATAAATATGCAATTTGTCAAAAAAAATAGCAAGGATCCCTGAGTTTATACCTGCAAACAAACGTATTATTGCTTTTTACCTATAAAAATTATTACAATTATAAATAATATTATAAAAATTCATATTAAACAGGGCGCTTTATGAAAACAATAAAAAATATATCAAAAATGGCTATTTTAATACTTTTTGCCTCATCAACAGCAATACAAGCTACTTTTTTCTGTGATGTCTATGGTTTGCGCACCACTATTAACCCCGCCAATGCAAAAGCATCTGATATTGTAAAAATAGGTCGATATGAAAAAGAATACGTCAACGTTGGTGTAAATCGTTGCACAATAAAAGATTTAGAACCAAATGGTTTATGCACAGCCAAAGAATTACAACATCCTTTAACAGAACAATGCAAACAAATTGCCAACATTAATCGAGAAGCAAAAAGAAGAAAATTAGAACCTATCCACTCTTGCTGGACGGGCAGTCCGATTTCTCATTGTCCAGATAGACAAAAGTTAATTGAAGAACTTTTAGGTACTGTTGCAGAAATTGCACAAGAAGCATTAACAAGCGATGAAGCTGCAGAAGTAGCTGTATCTAAAAAGATCAAAGAAATTGCGTTGCGCAATAAAGACTCCATCCTAAAAGAATATGAGCGTGAAATGACAAGTGATAGCCAAGCAGATGTTATTGGTGTTATAAAAAATGCGGGTAACGGTAAAGGCCTTAGCAAATACTACGAATTACTTCGCTAAGGGTCGTAATACCATCTTCGGCTTTTTTAACTGCATCAGCTTTTAATGTTTGCATACCCTCTTGTAATGCTTGTTGACGAATTTTGTCAAATCGAGGTTTTTCAATAAGCAATGCACGTAAATCATCACTCATAACCAAAAGCTCAAAGATGCCCACTCTGCCCTTGTAACCAATATCATTACAATCTCCACAGCCAGAGTTTGTATAATGTTTCTCAAGTGCAATTGTGTGCAATTTCATAAGCGCCAGATCTTCTTGTGTTGGCTCTTTTATTTGAGAACATGCCGAGCAAAGCGTACGTACTAAACGTTGTGCCAAAATCCCCGTCAATGCTGCATTAATCAAAAATGGCTCAATACCCATATCCATTAAACGCATCAATGCACTTGGTGCATCATTGGTGTGTAACGTACTCAATACCAAATGTCCTGTTAAGGAGGCCTCAATAGCAATACGGGCACTCTCTTTATCACGGATCTCACCAATCATCACAATATCAGGATCTTGACGCAACATTGAACGAATACCCTTGGCAAACGTAAACCCTGCCTGCTGATTAATCTGACCCTGTGTGACACCAGAAATATGATATTCTACCGGATCTTCTAAGGTAATAATGTTACGCGTTGCGCTATTTAATGATGATAATGCCGCATATAACGTAGTCGTCTTACCCGACCCTGTCGGTCCGGTAACCAAAATGAAACCATGCGATTTCTGTAATAATTGATTAAAAGTGGTCAATACCTCCGGCGAAAAACCAAGCTGATCCAAGGTAACCACTTGTTTATTAGTATCTAAAATACGAATAACAATCTTTTCTGCAAATAAAGATGGGAAGGTAGAAACACGCAAATCAATTGATTGTCCATCAACAAGAATAGAATATTTTCCATCCTGAGGGATCCGTTTTTGAGCAATATCAATGGAAGCAAGAACCTTTAAATGAGAAATTATCTGAGCAGCAATCTGTTCCGGAATGGCAGGCTGATCATAAAGAATACCGTCAATGCGAAACCGTATTCTTAATACATCGGATTGGATCTCTATATGAATATCAGATGCTCCACATTCAATAGCTTGTTTAACCAAACTATCAACCAGTTCGACAATAGGTTTTTCACTATCATCTGCGTACATCGCTACTCCAAATTATTAAGCTGATCGCGCACATTATTCTCTTCATCTTCCAGCTGGTCATCCGCTTCAAAAGTATCCTCGGTCACCGCTTTAACAGAAAATTCTTCAATAGCATCAAAAATATCCTGTTGTATACCAACCCAACATTCAACAATGGAATCAGTATATTGTTCTACTTTTTCTTTCAATCCTTCCTGGTTTGGGTTATTGGTAATGACCACAATAATATCGTTTTCATCACTCATCGGAATAGCACAATGGGACTTGAGAAAATCCACCGGAAAATCATGGACCAAATTATGCTCAAATAAATAACCAGAAACATCTAAAAAAGGAGTTTTATAAAAAGCACTTAATGCTTGCAGCACCTGTTCTTTGTCCGCCAACCCTTCTTCAAGCAAAAAATCTACAATAGCATCAATAGAACGATCGGAAAAATCATCAACTAATGATAACGATTGCGCCTCGGTTAATGTTTTTTGCTGCGCCAAAATAGTAGCAAATTCTTGCACCGCAGTTCTTGCTGCTGCCATTATCTCTCCTTACCCCAAACAATAACCTAAAATAAACCCAACCACTGCCGTAATTGCAATCAATGCATGGCTTTTAAACCATTCAACAATATTTCGAGAAAAAGAACCTATAGTGTCTTGTGTATTGATACCAAAAAAAGCCTGAATTTTTGCCCAATTAATCTGAATAGCGCCAACATGATTTAGAATTAATGAACCTATTATAAGGGCAAGAAGGGCTATAATAACGTAACGAAAATATTTTTTTAATAAAAAGCCTATAAAGAATGCTACTCCAAAGCAAGAAACAAGCTCAATAATGCGAGAAGCAGAAAGGTCTACCTGACTATACCAATCTTGAACCGTTATTTTTGCTCGCTCTAGGACACCCGGTTGCACCCTCTCCGGAACTTGCTGCACAGCCTCTATATTACCTTGCATAGCCATCGGATTTCCCTTTCATCTTCTATAACAATCACAAAGTTTATTTAAGAAAACTTCTTTTATAGGATACCGGCACGGTTCAGATAAAATCAATAATTAATAAATTTAATAATATTTTATTTGTTGTTTATTTTGTTTTTGAAAATAAACGCTACAGATCCCATAAAAAAAGGCTCCCATAAAAGGAGCCTTTAAAATCCGTATTTCGCTTTATTATTGCGCTACAAGATCTTTTAATGCTTTACCAGCTTTGAATTTAGGAACTTTCTTGCCCATAATCTTCATTTTTTGACGGGTAGCTGGATTCACACCCATTCTTGTTTTTCTTTTCATAACAGAAAAAGTACCAAAACCGGTTAAAACAACTGATTTTTCCTTTTTAAGTGCTTGACCAATAACTGAAATAAAACCTTCTAAAGCAGCCTTACAGGTCGACTTAGGTAATTTGGTTACCTTAGCGATCTGTTCTACTAACAACGCTTTGTTCATAATCTATCCTTTACTGTTCTTAAACACACCAACGAACAAAGCTGGCACCTAATGTAATCTTTTTTCTCCATTTTCAATACCACAAACCAGAAAAATCTACAACATTATTTACCTTAATCAATAATGTTGCAGGCTACACAAAAGCTTAACGTTGCTCAGCATAGCAAGAAAAAAATCAGAAACCAAAACCCACCGTTATTTAGGTGGCGCCAACCATTCTTTTCTTCGTAGTTCAGCCTTCGCCTTACTATCAATCTTATAGTTACTTCCTTAAAAGCAACTGGCCTACTTCGTTCTTCGAACTACGAAGGACGCAGTATGCGCAGGCTGGCCATGCCCGCCGTAGTTTGCCGAGCCCGAAGGCCCGGATAAACGTAGGCGTGGTGCCGAGGGCCGGACTCGAACCGGCACAGGCGTAAAGCCCGAAGGATTTTAAGTCCTTTGCGTCTACCTATTCCGCCACCTCGGCAACGTATATTTCTGGAGGCGGCACCCGGATTTGAACCGGGGGTGGGGGATTTGCAGTCCCCTGCCTTACCACTTGGCTATGCCGCCATTGCAAAATTCAACGAGAATCATAGGCTCTTAATATTACTACGGAGTTATACTAACAGCAAGAAGGCTTTTAATCTTTCTTTTCAATTCTTCAGTACTAACAACTGATATTGTTTTGTTTTGCTCTAGCGGCTCGACTTTGTGCATCAAGTACGGCTGTTTACAAACCCCTTCTACGGGTAAACCCTCTTGATACCACGCAGCCATGCCTGCTTCATATGCTGCTACCTTTTTAAATCCTTGTTTCTGTAACATTTCAACAGCATAACCGCTTGCAGTGCATTGATAATTTGAACAATAAATGATGATTTCATCATTTTTATTCAATGAGCTCATGCGCTGAGCAAAATCTTCAAACGATATATTAATCGAGCCTTTAATATGGCAATCGTCGTACAATGTTGTATCTAATACATTAATAACAACGAGCTTCTCTTTTTGTGGTGCACAACCGCATCCAGGCAACAAGACTAAGCCAATCATTTGCATCAGATAAAAGCAAAATCGCCAATACCACATCAAAGAATCCTCATAACGTTTAGTTAATACCCAAATTTATCAGAAATTCCTTTCCTTGCAACTTTTTTTTTGCGAAACACCGTTAAAAAACGGATATTCTATCATTATTTGAGCCACTCAAAACAACGGCTCCAACGAACGCGGGTCCAAAAATCTATTGGGTGCTTTATTAAATCAACAATCCACCATGATTCGTCACTATTGATAGACCAAAGCCGGAAAATAATTTTTCCATGGATCTGCTTACCATCAACAGGACCAAACCAGCGAGAATCTTTACTACCCAACCGGTTGTCACCCATAAGCCAATACTGTCCTTTTTCTAATTTTACATGGAATTCATCAGCATTACGTTCACGCGGTGTACCACGATCAACAATAGCTGGGGTATTTGGGTATTCAACGGGGAGCCATCCATAAAGCGGAGCTTTTAAAGCACCAAGACGCACTTCCATAGCATTCATACGGTAAAATGGTTGCGCTTCATAAGAACATGCAGGGTCATAACTTTCATGGAACAAAGCACCACGCGTTTTGCTTGCAGATGGTCGATAAATAACAACCAGAGGATACTTGTTAACATATGGCTCATCTAGCTTTTTAAATTCTGACTCTCCAGCCTTTTTTAAATAAAGAACCGGTTTATCATCTTCGACAACACCTTTAAGTTCATCCCCTTCAATAGCAATAACACGCTTTGTCCAATTCTCTGGCGATTTACCACCAGGCATCCATAAATATTGTTGTAAAAATGCTACCACTGTATTATCGGAATATTTAAACGTTGGCGCATTGCACGCGATAATATCGCCACGCTTGGGCTTAGAGAACCAGACAGTAAATTTATCTGCCACAAAACGTTCGCCAACTAACATTGTCGTTTCCATGGAACCAGTAGGCACCTGGTATAATCCATAGCCAAAAGTTCTGATTAAAAACGCAATAGGCAACACAACAACAATTGCTTCAACAATCTGCTCCAAAAACGATTTATCTTTTTTACGTACCCAAGCAATAAAATTTCTCATAAATACCTTTCGTTAAATAAACAATTTAAACACTTTACTTTATTTTTGGTAATACCCACAATGGATTGATTCGATCTTGTCCAACATAAACCTCAAAATGCAAATGCCAAGGGTATTTACCACGTACATGCCCCGTACTTCCTACCGTTCCAATATGTTCCAATTCTTTTACTCGCTGACCAACACGCACATGAATAGCATCTAAATGCGCATAGCGGGTTTTATATTTTTTGGAATGCATAATAACCACCGTATTACCATATCCGCGCTGCGAATAATTTGCTTCTATGACCTCACCAGCGGCAGCAGCCTTAACCATTGTACCTCGGTATGCCGCTAAATCTACTCCATAATGAAAATCGGGAGCACCGTTAGCTTTTTTTCTTGGTCCAAAAGGAGAACTGATACGAAATAAACTAATATCAAGCGGCCATGCAAAGGTAATTTCTTTATGAATCTGCTGCGCTATGTCACTCATAAGCCCTAAATCTTGTGATGTTACTTTACGTGGCATCGATTTACGATTTTTAGAGCGACGGCGAGATTTTTTTGCTGCAGCTTTAGGAATATAATTTCGTTTCGAAAGCTCTTTAAACTCTCGCTCTAATTTATTTTCCTTTAAATACTGCACTAAGGATTCACTCAAATATTCCGGCTTTCTATTGACCGTCATAAAAGATTTTTTTTTTTCACCTGTCATCGTCTCTGACTGGTCTTGCTCGCTTCCTTTTTGTAAATCATCGACGATAGCTCGTAAGCGCAGTAAATATCCCCTATATTCTTCTTGCAATTCTAATAATTTATCTGATTGGTTGCGTAAGTATGTATACTGATAAAACATTAAGCCTGCGGTCAACGCTATGCTTATAATAACTAGACCAGCAAACCACTTACTGCTACGTTGCACTATTGTTTTAATCAACATTTCCTCGTCTACATCAGCATAGTATTTTCTATCCACCCTTGTGAGCCATCAGCTGTTGAAACTTTAACCCACGCTATCTGTTGTTCTTTTATTGCAATCCTTTTGCCTACCGGTATTTGTTGCAAAGGATGAAATGTAGTATCGGGCCCTACACGTAGCAGAGCATTCGGCTGTACAATAACAGCATATCGCTCATGCATAATCTGATATCTTAGCAAAAGAATAAAAAACAAAAAACAATTAAGAAATCCCAATATAGTTAATAACCACCATCGACGACAGTATTTGCTATACACAAGTAAGAATAAAGTAATATACCATAACGCTATTACCAAAAGCTGTAACCCCAAAAAAGAGACGGTAGAAACGTAACGTTTAACAGTATCAATACTACCCACTTTTTCTTCAACCGCCAGTTTATTCTGCGCTATTGCAATATTGTGCTCTATGCGAGCACTATCATTGAGTTTAGCGTGTGTTAAAGCCTGATACCATGCGGCTAACGCCTGTGGATATTGGCTCATCTGGTAATAGCTATTGCCCAAGTTATACCATGCAGCTACCCCTTTGGGAGCAATGGATTGGTACGCATCACGGGCTTGCTCAAACAGACCTTCTTTATAATACGCATTCGCTTTCAAAAAAGTTTCTTGATCGGCAAGCAACCCTGAGGTTACAAGACCACTGAGGAGTACAATAATTACATAGTTCATAATTTTTTCTCAAATTCTTGCAACCAATAATCTGCGTCCTGAAACAATTGGTCATTTGTTTCAGTTATTTTGCCTCCAAATGCCGCTTGCATAATTTCTGCTACAAATAATTGCCAAGCTTTTAGCTCATCTTGCGTAAAACCCGCCTCTTGTACGGTGCAGAGCATATCTTGTATAGTTATTTCTGTTTCTTGTTTACCCATAGATTGCGCAATAACCATTAAAAATAGTGGGTATAATTGGGCAACATCATGATCGCGCTGTGCCTGCGCCAATTTCGATCGCATCAGCGCATAGCGCTTACGCCTACTACCTTGATAACGCAGATATGCTCTTCGTAGCGCAAAAAAACCAAACGGCGCAAGCAAGAATAGTACAAACAGCGGCCAGGGCAAACAGGATTGTGGTGTTGCATACCATTGACCATTTTCCCACAACGGGCCCAGTCTGTTTTTATCTAACAATACAGGCAACACGGACGATTGTTGCAATGGAGCCGGTATAACATCCAGTACAATAGGTTTTGTTCTGAGTGTTTTATAACGATGCTTTTTAGTATCAAAGTAGGTAAATTTTTGTTCCGGCAACGTAAATTGTCCAGGTTCTAACGGTTGAATAATAAATTCTTGTGTTTTTATTCGCATATCCTCACGACCCGGCTTGTAGGATTGCTCAGACATATACGAACGAAGACCGGATGGTAATTGTATAGTTTTTAACGCTTCGTTGAGGTTACCATCACCTTCTACCTGCATCTGCAGACTAACCGCATCCCCTACGTGAAGCGTATATTTATTAACACTAGCCAAAAACTTAGCAAACTGGCCAACACCATCGATCGCGCTGTTATACGCAGGCAATGGTATAACGTCTACCTCTACAGCATTTGAATATACTATTTTTTTCTCATACGCAGCCCCAAAAAAACGTGAGAATAAATCATTATGTTGAGCCAAAGGCACTTGCGCAACCGCGCTCACGGCAGGAACTATCAACGCACCCTCTCGCTTGGCATATAACGTAAACTTCCATGCATAATACCGTTTAGTTTCATCATCATGCTGTAGATTTGAAATTGGCCCCTCAATGTTATCAACCAAAAAATCTGGCAATTCAGGCCTGGAAATTTCTACCTGTGCAGCATCTGCTGGGCAAAGAATGCGCACGGCAAGCTGTATTCTCTCTCCCTTATAAACCTGTTGTTTATCTACGCTCATAGAACAGGTTACTAAAGCATCGGGTGCTTGTTGAGGTGGTTCGGCACTTACATGTATTTTAACCACGTTTGATTCAATAGTATCACCCTGCGTTTTTAGGTGCGCCGGACCTAGTATATAATCACCAGCCTTGTCTATGCGAACGCGATACCGATACGTGCGGTCAACCTTCATAAACCCTCGCACGGTAGATATGGTGCTGGAAGTACCCTCAAACTGCCAATTAAAACGTTGTAATCCTAGAATTTCAGGTTGTTTATCATCATTGGCTCCTCCTTCTACATACAAAGAAACAACAAAAGGAATCCCCACATAAACCTGTTTACATGGGTTGCCATCCAGATTCGTCACCGTTAATTGTGCATACTGAGCATACAATCCAACTGTCACACTCAGAAACAACACAACAACAAAAAATTTACCAATTATTTTCTTCATCGCAACCTGATTGTCCATGTGCATAATGCTGAATAAGTTGTTTATTATGTGCTTTATCATAATCCGCTAAAAGCGCTAAAATACGTTTCTCTTCTGAGGTTAATTGCTCATCGCCTGATGGCTTACCTTGCTGCGCAGACTGCTGTCCAGCATCCCCTTGCTGTTGTTGCGCTGTTGCCGCATCACCATCCTGCTTTTGTTGAGCGTCTTGCTGTGCGGATTGTTTTTTGTCGCCATTTGGTTCTTTTTTATCTGGTTTTTGCTCAGGCCCAGAATTTCCCGGTTTCTGTCCGGGCTGCTGTTTTGGCTGGCCAGAAGATTCTTTTTTCTTCTTCTGTTCATCAGTCTCACTCTGCTTATTTGGTTGATTATCATTGCCCTTACTCTCTTTATCTTGCTGTTGCTGATCACCGTTTGATTGGCTTTCTTTATTATCTTGCCCCTGTTGATCCTGCCCAGAATCTTGCTGTTGCTGCTGTTCTGATTGTTGATCATTATTATCTTGATCTTGCTTATCTCCCTGCTTGTTCTTCTCGTTTTCCTTTTTATGTTGCTGTTGCTTTTTTTGCTCTTTTTGCTCTTCAAGCATTTTTTTTACGATTTCATAATTTTTACGCGCACGTTCATTGTCAGGATTTATGTTGAGAACCTCTTCATAGCCATGCAACGCTCCTTCTAAATCCATTAACTGCACCAAACTATTAGCAAGACCAAACCATGCCTGCTCTTTATGCGATGATTCTGATAATGCTATTTTTTTAAAATAGTCCCCCGCCTGCGCAAATTCTTTTTTTTGATAAAAAATGCACGCCATATTATACAAAGCTTGCTCGTTGGCACTATTTTCGATAAGTGTTGCTTCTAACAATTGTTGCGCAGTATTGTAATCCTGCTTTTCATACGCTTTTGCAATACGGTAGTTAGTACCTATGGCTGCCTGTACATGAAATGATGCAACAAGAAAAACTATATATATTTTTACCATAGGTATATGCCATCAAAATTATTATAAAAGCCATTCCAGCAACAAACAGAGAAAACTTACTGCAACAAAATAGGGGTACTGCTGTTCATAACTATGCAGCTTTTTTTCTTCAAACTGCTCTTTCTCAAATGCATTGATATACTTAACTAACGTATGTATATCATCATTGTTTTTAGTCGCTCGTATAAACATGCCGCCGCAAGACTGCGCAAGCGTCGTTAACATTGGTTCATTGAGCCTTGATATAACAACATTTGCCTGCTTATCCCGTCGATGTCCCGTCTGAGCACCCTGTTCATTATAAACAGGAATAGGCGCACCTTCTACAGAACCAATACCCAACGCAAACAAATGAATTCCTTGTTTACAAAACTCAGTCTTAACGTTATCCAGATTTGTAGAAAAATCTTCTCCATCAGTTACCAACACAACAATTTTACTTTTATGTTCAGGTAATGCTGCAAACATAGCTATTGCTTGTTGTAAAGCCTGATCGATAGCAGTACTTCCATGAGAAATACTTTCTACATCAACCTGCTCTAAAAACATTTCAAAGGCATGCATATCCATAGTTAATGGGCATTGTATAAATGCTGTACCAGAAAATAGCATTAATGCCACTCTATCAGCATCTAACTCCTTCATTAACCTATGGATTTTCTGCTTAGCCACTTCTAAACGGTTCGGCTCATAATCTTGCGCAAGCATACTGCCAGAAATATCAAGCGCAACAAGAATATCCCGTCCTTCCTGTTTAACCATGCTGTCTTTTTCATCCCATTGCGGACCAAGCAATGCTAAAAATAAAAACAAGAGCGCTATGCCATACAGTAGAAATTTTATAACAGCTCTCATCATTGAAAAATTTTGCAAAAGCTGCTGATGATGATTTTGTAGCAACGTCACGGCCCGTCTGATTTTAATAAGACGCCAGACCAATAAACCTAGGCCAATGAGGATAATAAATAACAATTTACTATTATACAGTGCTGACCAACTCATCATAATCCAAACCACACTCCGGCAGTCATCCATAGCTCAATGATGACTAACAATAATGCCATGTATAAAAGGGGCAAAAACCAATCCTGTACATTTTTATACAGCAAAGACTCCTGCTTGGACCTCTCTAATGTATCAATCTGTTCATAAATTGCTTTCATATCGGCGGGGCTTTGCGCATGAAAAAACTTACCCCCCGTTTGCTGTGCAATATCCTGTAATAATTGGACGTTAAATTGCGATTGAGCGGGAATAACGCCAAATAGAGGATGACGCAAAAAGCCGCCCGCATTGTTACCTACACCAACCGTGTACACCTTGATACCTAATTTTTTTAAAAGATTCATCGCTATTTCAGGAGCAATATCCCCTGGCGTTGGAGCACCATCAGTTAACAAAATTATAATTTTGGTTTTTGCCTGTGATTTTTTAAGTCGGTTTGTCGCCGTCAATAAAGCAGTTGCCAACATGGTACCATCTGGATTGATGCTCCCCAAGTGCAATTCTTGCAATATCCCTTTAAGCATCTTTTTATCAAGTGTTAATGGACAGCGAGATACCGCCTGCTGAGCAAAGATAACAATACCAATAGCATCATTATCCCGTTTTTCAACAAATTTAATAGCTTCCTGCTGAGCAACATCAAAACGAGAACGTTGATCACGCTCATCATCAAAGCATTGCATACTACCCGAAAGATCCAGCGCCAAAACAATATCAATACCATCGGTAGTATTGGGGATTTTAGTATCGAAAAATTGAAGTTTTGCTATAAGTATGGCAAGTATACAAAGAATGCTGAGTCTTAAAAAAAATAACAGATAGCGGGGAACTGATGGGCTAGCCACCCCCTCTTTTTTAAGCAGGCTAACGGTGCTGTGCCGATAAAGCACTCGTTTTTTACCCCATATATAATACAAAATGGCTATGCCTATAAGAGGAAGCGTCATAAACAATGTTGTATAATTCGCTATGTGTATCATGGGATAATTAACTGGTTAAATTGTACCTTAATTAAAGGTTTTCGCTGTTTTTCTTATTAAGATTAATTGCGAAATAGCATACCATAACGATCAGAAAAGGACAAAGTAGGCCCAAAGTAAATAAAATTTGACTTTTAGAAAATTTTTACTTTATTATAAGAGTTAAGTTATAAAGGCTTACCGCGGTTTGTATAAAAAACAGTTTATTTTTATTGACAGGTAAGTCGGGTAAAAAAATGTGATGTTATGAAAAAACTTATTATTGTAGAATCGCCGGCAAAAATTAAGACAATTTCCAAATTTTTAGGTAAAGATTTTAAAATAATGGCCACGATGGGCCACGTTAAAGATCTGCCTACCAAAGAATTAGGAATAAAATTGGCTGATCCTATAGAGATAGATTATGTTCCTCTTGAGAAAAAAGATAAAACACTTGCTGATATCTGTAAAGAAGGCGCCAAGTGTGATACGGTCTTTTTAGCCCCTGACCCTGATAGAGAGGGAGAGATTATTGCATGGCATGTGGAACAAGAGCTTGAAAAAGTAATTGATCCAAAGAATATTTATCGCATCACGTTCAACGAAATTACTAAGGACGCAGTTTTAGAGGCGATAGAAAACCCCTTTAAAATTGATATGCAAAAAGTTGCTGCCCAACAGGCGCGTAGAGTTCTTGACCGCTGGGTAGGCTATGAAGTTTCGCCTATTCTATGGCGCAAAATTGCCAAAGGTCTTTCTGCGGGACGCGTACAATCGGTAGCATTACGCCTCATTTGCGATCGCGAAAAAGAGATTCATGCCTTTAAACCAGAAGAATACTGGTCTATTGAAGGCACCTTTCAAGATCAGCAAAAGGGTGTTATCGTTGCGCCGCTTACCCATATTAGTAAAAAACCAATCGATATAAAAGCTAAAGAAGATGCTGATAAAATTGTTAGCGACCTTAAAAAATTAGAATATCATATCGATTCCATTCAAGACAAAGAACGAACAAAAAATCCGTATCCGCCGTTTATGACAAGTACCTTACAACAAACTGCGTACAATCAATTAGGGTTCTCTGTTAAAAAGACGATGCAGCTTGCCCAACAGCTCTATGAAGGTATTCCATTAACAGATTCAACGCCTGTAGCGTTAATCACCTATATGCGTACCGACTCGTTACGTATTGCTGATACTGCACTTACGCAAGCACGACAATATATTAGCAAAGCTTTTGGTGCTAAGTATCTTCCAAAATCTGCCATCGCTTATTCCAAAAAAGGTAAAGCGCAAGACGCTCATGAAGCTATTCGGCCCGTTGATGTTACTATCTCTGCGGAGCATGTAAAAAAATATGCAGAGCGTGATGTTGCTCTTTTATATGAACTTATTTGGAAGCGGTTTGTTGCCTGCCAAATGACAGCAGCATTATATGCTCAGCGGCAAGTTACTATTCAAGGTGGTAAATATACCTTTAAAGTAACTGGTTCCACCTTAATTTTTGATGGTTTTTTAACCGTCTACCAAGATGAAGATGAGGAAGAAAAGAAAGAAGGTAAAGTTGTATTGCCTGGCCACATTAAAGAAAAAGATCAACTTAATTTAAACAAACTTGCGCCAAAACAGCATTTTACACAACCACCTCCTCGGTATACCGAAGGTTCGTTAGTAAAATCACTTGAAAAAGAAGGCATTGGCCGCCCAAGTACCTATGCTACTATTTTAAACACCATTCGTGCACGTGATTACACGCAACTTGACAGCAAAAAGCGCTTTATTCCAACAGAGCTTGGCATGTCGGTAACCAATATGTTAATTGAAAATCTGCCAAAAATTATGGATACTAAGTTTACCGCCCATATGGAAGAGGATCTTGATAAAATAGCTAAAGGTGAATTGGAACGAGACGCTTTATTACGAGATTTCTATACTGATTTTGAAAAAGATTTAGAAGCGTTTCGTGGCAAAAAAGGTAAAGCTGCAGAACCTACAGAGGTTATCTGCCCACAATGTAAAAAACATAAACTGGCTATCCGCTTTGGTAAAGCAGGCGAATTTTTAGGCTGCCTTGGTTTTCCTGAATGCACCTTTACAAGCAACTTTACTCGTAATGATCAAGGCGAAATAGAACTTGTGCAACCAAAAGCACCAGAGCTTTTAGAAGAAAAATGTCCTCAGTGCGGCAAGCCATTACGTCAGGTACAAGGAAAATTTGGCACCTTTATCGCATGTTCCGGGTATCCGGAATGTAAATACATTCATCAAGAAAAAGCGGGCTTTAAATGCCCTGCCTGTAAAAATGGCGATATTGTGAAACGTTCTTGGAAAAAGGGTACCTTCTGGAGCTGTAATCAATACCCAGATTGCAAATTCGCTGTATTTGCGGATATCGTTAAAGGGCCGTGTCCTAAATGTAAAAATAAGTTTTTAGCACAAAAAGCTGCCGGCAAAGAAAAAATTGTGATATTCTGTCCTATCAAAGAATGTGGCTATTCAGAAGAACATGATAAAGAATAAGGAATATTATGAATACAAGCGGTCTTATTACGCTCATTATTGGTGTTATTCTACTTCTGTACACCTTTGATTTATTACAAATTAATTCTCAGTTAATTGTTGCTGTTATTGCCGTCATGCTTATTATTTCTGGCTTAAGCACTTTGATTAAAAGTAATTCCTAGTGCCGGAAAGGCAAATAAGGGTACCAGCTGGTACCCTGTATTAATCCCCGCTTATCTGAAAAAGTATAATTTTAACATTAAATCACCATTGATGGGAATATATGCTTTTTCAAACGTAGCCAAACCTAGCGCATTCAATAGATGTACTTTATATGCCTAGATTTTTATTATACATCCACTCTTATCAATCTTCATAGCCGGCAGCAATTCTTGAACGACATCTTTAAGATTGCATGGAAAATTCTTTTTAGCAAAGCGTTGCATAGCATCTTTAATGGTAGCATAGCTGGTTTTATTCGTAAGTAATGCATCAAGCATTGGTAATACCTGTTTATATTTATTGATAATGTAGCCAAAACCATATTGCTGTACAAAATCAATATTCATTTTTTCCCAATTAAGAATAGTATCCGTAGCGTCAATAAGCATAGGTAGATCCATATAAAGCGCTTCAACAATAGAGTTTGGACCAGGCTTCGTTATAAAAAGATCACTTACTGCCATTAAATCTGCAATTTGTTGGGTAAAACCCAGCACGGTCATTGATTTTGGAGAACGAGTTTGTAACTGTTCTACTTTTTTTAATAATTTTTCATTTCTGCCACAACAAACAATAATATGAAAATCATGCGATGAGCGTAAAAGCATGCGTAAAAATTGATACGCTTTTTTGGACCCCGCACCACCCATAATCATCATAATGACGAATTTATTATCGGGAATATTAAATTCTTTGCGAATATCAGCTTTCTTTTGTTCACTTTTTTCTTCAAAAAAACCGGATCGTAATGGAAAACCTACAATACGAATTTTATCTTTGGGAATAACATGGCTTACCTTTTGCAATGCCAACGGCTCATCAAACGCCATGCCATAGATAAATTTTTGAGCTTTTTCTACATCATGCATGCCCTCAACATACAAGGAGGTATCAATATCAGTACCTACAACAAGAAACGGTATATCCAGCTCTTGCGTTGCCCCTAACGTCGCCGCATTGATCAAGGGCATAACCGATATCACCATGGCAGGCCGCTCTTTTTTTAAATACTGCGCAATAAGCGCTTTCATTTGTGGTAGCATACGAGCATTTAACTTAATACCTATAGAACGCAGTTTGTTAATAATCCATAACCAATTATTTTTGGCACTTATATTAACAAGGTCCTCGCCGCTCATTTTACCCCTGCTTAACTTAACTAAAGGGTCTAAAGAGCCCAATATTTCAGTTAATACGTTGATAGAAATAACATTAAATTGCTTGCCTAATGTATCTTTAATTGCTTGTGTAGCAGATGAGTGCCCGGCGCCACCCTTACTGGTAAAAACAATTATTTTTGGCTTTTCTAGAGGCTCTACATGCTCAGCCTGCTGTACCACTGCAGTCACGACAGGACGTTGAGAATATTGGCGATGTATAAAAAATACAGTAGCCAATAAAGCAAGTAGGAGTAATGATAACGTTATTTTTTTCATGAATCTGATCCCTTTCAAACCTCTTCCCCTCTTATTTTAAAAAATTATAATTATGAAAATCAATTATTTTTGTAATTTTTAAAATTTACAAACAGAGTTTTGAATTGCGCTGGATTGTCTGAAAACAATACTATTTTTTTATTGCCTCAATTGACACAAACAGAAATGTTTTAAAAGTTAATGCGAAAACTCCTTTACCAGTACATGATCTAATGGTAAAGAAGCCCCCTGACATTTAGCCAAAAGCTTAAAAATGCACGCAACAGGCAAGGATGTCTTCTTAAAACCATGCCTACGATAAAGCTGCATAAGTCGCGCATTTTTTTCCCGCCCGTCTACTGAAGAAGAATATACAATTTTTTCATTATCCTGATATTCAAAGGATGCTACGGTAATAAAAATACTTCGTGGCTGCTGTGGTGCTATTACTCTGTCAGCATAATTTAATAATGCCTCTCCGTGACCTCTGCCTCGATGCCCGGGAAGTACATACAAAGAATATAAAGAAAAATAAGAGCCAATTTTGCGATAATGTATAGAACCAACCTCTTCATGATCTGTGTAACAAGATATTTTAAAGCATGAAGAAATAGATCCGTTTTTAACCAGGGCTTGCGTAAAAACTCTTTCTACCGCATGGAGGTTCAAACAAACTATACCAGCCATTACTATAATGCGCGCAAAATTCATTATCATACAATTCCTATAGGTTATGTTTATCCCAACCGTGTACCATTGGGTACCATTGCCATCGGAATAATACGATGCATGCCACCCTGCTCATCCTTGGCGGTCAATATCATGCCTTGTGATTCCATGCCCATTAACGCTCGCGGTTTTAAATTAAAAACAAACACGCTTTGTTTGCCAATAAGCTCTTGTGGCGTATAGAATTTTTTAATACCGGCCAAAATCTGGCGTTTTCCTTTATCGCCAAAATCTACCTGCATCTTAAGAAGTTTATCCGATTTTTCTACCTCTTCACAGGCTTCTATGGTGCCAACTAGAAGCTCTACTTTAAGAACATCGTCTATAGCTACTAAATTTTCAGGAGCCTTTATTTCTTGCGCTTCTACCGGTGTTGATTCAATTTTAGTAAACAAAATAGCCCCTTGTTTGAGTATAAATGATCGGTTCCATGGAGTCTTTAACGCTTCAATACGATTCCCTTCAGCCGGTAGTCTGCTGGCAAGCTGCTCTAAAAGCGCTGCCATCTTACCAGGCATAATGGGCGACAATAATGTTGCCACTGTTTCTAAACCATGACATACCGCAGCAATAACTTGAATAAACTGTGTATAATCCGCTTTTACTAACTTCCATGGCTCTTTAACATGAATATAAGCATTGACCTGTGCTACAAAGGTCATAATGCGTGCTGTTGCCAGATGGAACATGCATTCCTGCATATACATTGCTACATCCTCAATAGTACTCATAGCTTGCTGGCGCAACATTTCTGCCTCTTGATGCCAAGAAGTTATAACAGGAATCTCATTAAGATTATATTTAGCAGCAAGTGCTTGTATTCTATTTAATAAATTACCAAGATTATTCGCCAAATCAGCATTAATTCTATGCTCAAGCTCTTCTAAACTAAATTCAGCGTCATGCGTAACGGCAAGCTGGCTCACTAAATAATAGCGGATCTGATCAGCACCATATGTTGTATACAGCAGCTCTGGGTCAACCACATTACCAAATGATTTGGACATTTTCTGCCCACCAACCTTAATCCAGCCATGCACTAACAGATGCTTTGGCAAAGGCAAGCCTGACGCCATCAAAAATGCCGGCCAGTACACGGCATGAAAACGGATAATATCTTTACCCATGACCTGCAAATCTGCCGGCCACCAATAAGCAAATTCTTTCGCCCGCGCTGCATCACCATAGCCAACCGCAGTAATATAATTATTTAATGCATCGGCCCAAACATACGCTATATGCTTTTCATCATTAGGAAACGGAATTCCCCAATTGACCGTTGTACGTGAAATAGAAAGATCTTGTAAACCACCTTCTACAAATTTTATAACTTCATTTAACCGCTCTTTTGGCAACACAAATGTTGGATGTTCTTTATAGAAAGCAAGCAATGTATCTTGATACGCAGATAATTTAAAAAAATAACTTTCTTCTGACAATCTAGTTATTGGTCTATGACATGATGGGCATAGTTGAACACCATCTTTAACAATAGCCTCTTTTTCTGTTACAAACGTCTCATCAGGAATACAATATAAGCCCTCATAGGTTGCTTTATAAATATCACCTTTGCGTTGCAAGTCTAACAACCATTGCGCAATAGCAGCTTTATGCTCCTTAGCCGTCGTTCTAAAAAAGACCGTATAGGCTATTTCATAATGCTGCCACATCGTTTTATATGGTTCAACAAAACTATCTACAAATTCTTGTGGTGTTTTATGAGCCTTTTCTGCCGCTTGCGCAATTTTTTGCCCATGCTCATCGAGGCCTGTTAAGAAAAAAACATCCTTACCATAAAGCTTTTGCCAACGCGCAACAACATCTGCTAATAAGGTTGAATATAAAGAGCCAAGATGCGGTTTAGCAGTTGGATAATAAATGGGGGTGGTTACATAAAATTTTTTAGACATATGGTTTCCTAATTCAGATATCACATTGTCACCTGTGGCATATTTATTTTTCGGTCATCCTGAGCGAATGTAATGAGTCGAAGGACAAACCTTTAAATATTTTTTCATTCGGTCGGTCCTTCGACTCGGCTTTTAGCCTCGCTCCCAGCCTTCGTATCACTACGGCGGGCACGCAGGATGACTGGTATTTCATTTTTTATCGCTATCTAGTACGCTTTAACTTCCATCCATAGATGACTGATTGCTTCTCGCGATATAATCGGCACAAACAGTTTAGCTTTTTTTAAATAATCTATTATTTGTTGCGCATTGCCCACACAGGCCAGATGCATTTCCTGCAAAAGGTCGGTACGCACCGGTAAATAGGCAAACTTGTTTATCACTTTGCGCATTATTTCTCGCGCAAAGATAAAATTAATAAATTGATATACCAGAGCATCTTTAGTGCTTGCTGCTGGAATTACCATACTATCAATCACCATAAAACTTCCCTCATCAGGAACCATAAAACCGAATGTTGCAGGATCTGCTTCAATCGCCTTACAAACAAATGCACTTTGGCCAACGGCCATGCTAATGGCGCCAGAGAGCAATAAATAACCAGCTCTCAAGTCAGTATATGCTTCAACGCGCGGTTTTTGCTCAATAAGCAGCTTTTTAACTGCCTCCTGTTGCTCAGGGCTCAGCTGCATAACATTTCCATACAGATATTGTGCTGCAATCATAATTGCCTCATTCGCTTCATCAACCATGCTAATTCGCTGATTTGCAAACGCAGGATCAAAAATTAACTGCCAGCTGCGCACAGGCAAACCCTGTTGACCAACCAATTTTTTATTGTAACCAATACCATAGAGATCCCAGAATAATGGAATTGAATAGCTATTATGTGGATCAAACGGATGATTCAAAAGACGTTCTTCTATAAGATCCCAGTGTTGAAATGCATCTTTACGTAATGGTTTAATTAAACCTTGGTGAATAAGAAACTCAATCATATAATCTGAGATCATCACCAAATCATAATCTTTACCACCGGTTAACTGAAATTTTGCTAATAATTCTTGATTATGCTCATAGTAACTAAGATGCACTTTAATGCCGGTCTCTTTTTCAAACGCGGCAACCGCCTCTTCATCAACAATATCTACCCATGTGTATACATTAATGCTTTGCGCAGGAGTTGCAAAATAGCTCGGCAATACTGAAGAAAATAAAAAGGCTGCAATGACGGTAATCCAAAACAGGATGATGACAAAACGCACAGTAAAGATTGAGTAGAGCTTATTCACGAGTTCTCCTGCGTTAAACGGCTACTCAATGAAAGAAATATAAGCACTAAAATACTACTGCTGAATAACATAACAGCAGACAGAGCATTAATAACAGGAGAAACACCGGCCCTAATCGTAGAATAAATATATAATGAGAGCGTTTGCGATGTAGCGCTAGAACAGAAAAAAGAGATGAGAAAATCATCAAGCGATATAATAAAAACTAATAATCCTGATGCTATCAATGCTGGTAACAAAAATGGTAACACTACTTTAAAAAAAGTCTGGCCCATTGAAGCGCCCAAATCTAACGAGGCTTCAATAAGTCTTCTATCCAATTCATTAAAACGAATATGGACTATAGGAATAACAAATCCTAATCCAAGTAATGTATGCCCTGCTATCAAAGTCACAAGCCCTAAAGGAACTTGAAAAAAAACAAATACGGTTAACAAACCCACGCTAATAACAATTTCTGGAATCATAATGGTGGCATAAAACAGCGATAATATATGTTGATGCCGCCTGTTAAGCCCCCATATTAGAGCAACACCCAGCGTAAGACTAAGTGCAACCGCGGCAGTTGCTACAATAAGTGAATTTTTAAACACCGTCCAAATCTCAATGGACTGCAATAACTGTTTATACCAATCTAACGTAAATCCCTGCCAAGCATATCCCAAGGTAGCTTTGTTAAATGAAAATATCAGCATAATCAGCATTGGTACATATAAAAAAGAATAAACCGCTGCTACAAAAAGTGGTAAAAAAAATCGTTTATAATGGAGCGGTTTCATCATTTTTTACCCTTAATAAGACGAGTCAGTAACAAATAACTGCCAAACAACGCCATAATTAACATGCCAGCGCTTAAAAAAGTAAATGCCGCACCTTGTGCCGTATTACGTATTGCTAGAAAATACTCTGAAATTAACGTACCAACAAACAACGTCTTTCCACCGCCTAATAAAGATGGAATTACAAACTCTCCAAAGGTTAGCACAAAAACTAAAAAGAACCCTGATAACGCGCCAGAATAAGAAAGCGGTAGAACTAGATTAAAAAATGTATAACTACGTGTTGCACCCAAATCTAATGAGGCTTCAATAAGACGTTTATCTAATTTTTGCAATATCGTGTACAACGGCAAAATCATAAATGGCAAATAACCATGAAACATAACAATCATAACCGCCGCCAAGGAATTCATAAGATGTAAAGGCTGCTTTATAACACCTAATTGCATCAACAGTCTGTTAATAAGCCCATTGTGCTCAAGTAAAAAGAACCAAGAATAAACATGTACCAAAAAGTTAATCCAAAATGGCAATGTTAAGAAAAAAAGTGCGATATTTTTACCACGTTTAAGGTTGCATGCTAAAAAATAAGCAACCGGATACGCTATTATCAAACATACACTTGCATTAAAAAATGCAAGACCCAATGAGCGCATGACCACAATAATGTGTTCCCAATTAAAAATATGCAGATAATGGGTTAAGGTAAATCGGGCACCATGCTCTTGGATATGTAAAAAGCTTGCAACAAAAAGAAATAATAACGGCACCCATAAAAAGAGTGATTGCCAAATAATAGCAGGTGTTGTAATAAAAAAAGAATGTTGTGAAGAGAAAATTTTACGCACTTTATTCATTTACTTTTCTAGTAAAACAGCATTTTCTTTTTGCCAATACAATTGCACACGATCATCATAGGCGATAATTTCTTGTGGAACATGCTGATCATTCTGATCAAAAACTTGAACAATCTGGGTATTATCCAGCCGAATATTATAGAGTGTCGATTGACCATGATAAATAATATCAATGACTTGACCTTCTAAACAATTAGAAAAACCTTCAGTCTTTTTCTTGGTAATCAGCAACTTCTCTGGTCGCACGCTCAATAAGACCGTATTACCGTTATAGACAAATGGTTTGTTTGGCTCTTCCATAATAATAAAACTACCTAAATCTTTGAGTACAATAAGATGAGTTGCACCTTCGGCCACAATGCTACCTTTAAATATATTGGTAGAACCAACAAAATTTGCTACAAACGATGTCGCGGGATATTCATAAATTTCTTTTGGCGAAGCAATCTGCTCTATTTCACCATCATAGTTCATGATGGCCATACGATCTGCTACCGTTAACGCTTCAAGTTGATCATGCGTAACATAGACAAATGTCGTGCCTAGTTGTTCTTGTAAATCGATAAGCTCCACCAACATACGTTCACGTAATTTAACGTCTAATGCTGCTAACGGCTCATCAAGTAAAAGAACCTCAGGTTCATTTACAATAGCGCGGGCAAGCGCAACACGCTGCTGTTGACCGCCTGAAAGCTGCTGAATATTTTTATAAATATGCTTCTCTAAATGGACCGTCTTGAGTATTTTAATAACTTTTTCTTCAATAACATCTTTGGGTAAACGGCGAATATTAAGACTATAGGCAACATTGTCAAAAACGTTCAAGTGTGGAAACAATGCATAATTTTGAAACACCGTATTAATACGCCGCTGATTAATTGGCGTGTAGGTAATTTCTTGATTACCTAAATATATCGACCCTTTATCTACGGTTTCAAAACCCGCGATAAGCCGTAAAATCGTTGTTTTGCCAGATCCACTAGGCCCTAAAAGCGCAAAAAATTTACCTGCTGGTATCGTAAGATTAAAATCTTCAAGAATCAGTTCACCATGGTATGATTTTTTTACGTTTTTAAGACTAATTTCTTTCATTTTTTATTACCCAATCGTGCAATAAACATAGGCATAGCTATATCAGACAATGTGCATGGTACCACCACAGCAATTACCAACATCAAGAATACATACCCTATTTGGGACGCCCAATCGGTAAAGCCATTAGAAACCATATAAAAACTGGATGCTAAAGAGCTTACAAAAATATGGGTAAAATGGGACCATAAGCCAAAGGTACCTCGAGATTCTTCATGATGCTGGCTCAATGCTAATCCCGTTAATAAACCTACGACAAGGAACGGTACAATATTAGCAAGCTCATAAAAAAAACAGATATGCAACTTCATTGGCACGCCCAATACACGCGCACCAAGATACGGCATAATAATATCTGATAATATACAAAATACCGTTGCCGAAACTGCCGACAAAGCAAACCCTCTGACAAGATTTTTTGAAAACTTTAGATAGGTTAATAACGAACCAATGGCAGCAAAAAGAATATGAATAAAATGGAATCCATGAAACAGGTCAAACCA
>Ga0206824_10026_pt1 | contig 48943 bp, 33 predicted proteins | sample Alteio_BWOrgCont_82_FD_152874 | JGI IMG/M metagenome (GOLD analysis project Ga0206824, IMG submission 152874) | Enriched cells from forest soil in Barre Woods Harvard Forest LTER site, Petersham, Massachusetts, United States -... | ecosystem: Environmental > Terrestrial > Soil > Temperate forest >...
CCCGAGGGCGCGTGTGGACCCCACCGGCGCGGCGGGAAGCGGTACTGGATGAATTTGAACGCAGCGGGCTGCCTGCGGCGCAGTTTGCCGCGCATATTGGGATGAAGTATCAGACCTTTGCGACTTGGGTGCAGAAGCGACGCAAGGCGCGGAGCCAAAAGAGCGCGGTGGACATCCAGAGGTCGGCAATGGCACGGCTTACTGGCTGGGTCGAGGCGACCGTGGAGAGCAAAGAAGACGAGCTGCCGGGGACATTCACGGTGCGATTGCCCGGCGGCGCGAGTCTGGAAGTCAGGAACGTGGCGCAGGCGGTGTTGGCGGCGCAGTTGTTGCGGGCTCTTGGCGAAGGAGCAGGAGCGTGCTGAGTTTTCCCGGCAGTGTGCGGGTGTTTCTGGCCGTGGAACCGACCGACATGCGCAAAGGCTTCGAGGGATTGCAGGCGCTGGCCAGCACCGGGCTGGGGGAAGACGTGCGCTCGGGCGCTTTGTTTGTCTTCACGAACAAACGCCATACCCGGCTGAAGATGCTCTATTTCGACGGCACGGGGTTGTGGCTGCTGACCAAACGGCTGGAAAAGGGCACCTTTGCCTGGCCGAAGCTCGCGGAGATTGGCGCGGCGAAGCTGGCTCTGCGGCCCGAGGCTTTGGCCATGCTGACCGATGGGATCGATCTGCGCGGGGCGAAGATGCGGCCATGGTTCGAGCGCAGCTAGTTAGGATGTGCGCATGTTAGTAAGTCTTTTTGGAAAAGAGTTACTAACATCCACCGGGGGCGTGGGTCGAGAAAACGATGCCGAAGCCTTCCTCGTTGCGTGAGTTGAGGGAAGCGCTCGCGCAGGTGATGGGGGAGAACGTGCGGTTGGGCGAGGAGAACATGCAGATGCGAGTGGAGAACAAACTCTTGCGGGAAAAGATCGATGCGCTTTTGCGCAAGCTTTTCGGGGCGAGCAGCGAGCAACTCGTCCCCGGCCAATTGCTCTTGATGTTACAAGGACTCGATGGGCCGGGAAAAGCTCCCGAGCCTGTGGAAGCGGAGGCTCCACGGCGCTCGACGGTTCCATCGCCTCCACGTGTGCGGGCTCCGCGGATCCCGGAACATCTACCGGTGGTCGAAGAGCTGATTGATCCCGAGCCGGTCCGGGCCTGCCCGCAGGCGTGGCGCTGCATTGGAGAGGAAGTCACCGAGCAGCTCGACTACGAACCGGCGCGCTTCTTCAAGCGGCGGCTGGTGCGGCGCAAATATGCGCGACACGATCAACCCTTTGCCGCACCGATCATCGCCCCGCTTCGCACCTTGCAGGACCGTTGCCTGGCGGCACCGGGGCTGATCGCGGCGATCATCGTGGGCAAATATGTCGATCACCTGCCGCTCTATCGGCAGGAGCAGATCTTTGCCACCCGCTACCAGATCCAGCTGCCCCGCCAGACGATGGTGCAATGGATGGGGCTGGCTGCAGACTGGCTGCGGCCGATCTACGAACACATCCGTACCGGAGTGCTGGGCGGTGGTTACGTGCAGATCGATGAAACACCGATTGAGTATCTGGTTCCCGGAAATGGGGAAACCAAACTCGGTTATCTCTGGACGTGTTCCCGCCCCGGCGGCGACGCCTTCTTCCTCTGGCAGACCAGCCGGGCGGCCGACTGCCTGGAAAGGATCATGCCGCCGCAATGGCATGGCACCTTGCAGAGCGACGGGTATCGCGCTTATCCCGCATTCGTGCGTGGCCACAATGCCCGCGCGGGCGGCGAGGCCATTACGCTTGCAGGCTGTTGGGCTCACACCCGGCGTCCCTTGTGGGAAGCGCGAGACAGCGCCCCGCGCACGGTCGGCTGGCTCTTGCGGCAGATCGCCCACCTTTACCGCATCGAGGAGCAATTGCGGATCAGCCGCGCGGGGCCGGCCTTGCGCCAGGCGGTGCGTGCCGCGCAGAGCGCCACGATCGTGCGTCGTCTGCACGCTGCGTTCCGGCGCATCCGCGCTCGCTATCTGCCGCAGAGTGCCTTGGGCCGCGCCATCACCTACGCGCTCGACCAATGGCCGGCGTTGGAGCGCTTCCTCCAGGACGGTCGTCTGGAGATCGACAGTAACCTTTGCGAAAACGCCATCCGCCCCACGGCCCTCGGAAAAAAGAACTGGCTGTTCATCGGCGCGGCTGACGCCGGCCAGCGCGGGGCCATCCTCTACACCATCGTCGAGTCCTGCCGCCGCCGCGGCCTCGATCCGCTGGCTTACCTGCGCGACGTGCTCACCCGCCTGCCCAAAATGCTCATCACCGAAGTCGCGGACATCACGCCGGAGGCTTGGGACAAGGCTCAGCGTCAGCCTGCGGAGCTCAAAGTCGCATCATAAATTGCATAGCATTACGCTATGCAATCTACGGATCCCGCCCACCGCTCCAGTTGCTCCGTCAACGAAGACCCAACGGTGCGGTGGCTACCGCTTACCCAACGGTGCGGTGGCTACCGCTTACATTAATTTCCCATCAAAAATCATACAGACATCTTCCCTTAGCAGTGCTAACGCGCGCTGCGCGCGACCCCCAACAGGCTCCCACAAAACTCCAACTTGTTGGTGGCTACCGCTTACCACCAACCTTCCTCCGACCTAAAACTGAAAGTGCGAAAGAATCTGGACACTACCATCTGACCCGCTTGCGCCACGGGAAAATCCTTGTTTGGGCTTGGTGCCGACATCGGCCCTGGGCCTTGGTTTCGGGCGTATTCACCAGAGTAAACGACATCTAAAAGGCCGCTTAACTTATGCTATTCTTGACTGACCCCTACCCCAGATCATTCTAAGGGCTCCGCTTTGAAATGACGTTTTAGTTCATTTAAGATCGCTTCTGAAGCAGTTTCTATATCCCAATCACTGCCGTCGACCGCTTCAATGGTAATTATGCATTCCCCAGCCTTGTCATCAGCCGATAATCTACCATCGATTATTTGCACATACGGGGTGGTTAGATGCAACAATTCAAACGTCGTGATTGGCTTAGTCATTCTGATGCTTTCGAGAACCTTGGCCTGAGGACCAGGAGCCAATTCGTCCAACAACAAAGTCCATTTTGCATCTAACAAAAAGCGACCAATTAAGAGCAATATCTCAGCTATGCTGATATACCGCGAACCCACCCACGCTTTAAAAGTTATTCTTTCCATTCTAAATGGTTAATCGTCGGGAGGCTGTGGCTCTTCTTCATGAGGTTGCTGGCCCGGAGACGGTTGCTGGCCCGGAGACGGTTGCTGGCCCGGAGACGATTCGCCAGGCATCCACGGGGGACCGTAAATCTGAGAATGCGATGGATCCGGATCGAGGCGATCGTAGCCGGCCTTAGGATTATTTGGGTCCTTCGGAGCCCACATATGCACCTCACCTGCCGCATGGTCAGGTCTCGGATTCCCACTTGGAAACGTTTGCAAGGAGAAGTCAATATCATACTTAGGTACGTTGTTTTGGTCGAATGTTCGACTTTGGTATATGCGACCATTAACCGTGTCCCATCTTAATACTGTGTGAGCGTTTCCCATTTCGTCAAGGTCGGGCCCTTTAATTCTGTCCGGCCTGTCGCCCTTGAGGACGATCGTTCCGTCGGAGTATTTTGAATGAATTTCCGCGCGGAAAAGGGGAGCTTTTAGACCTTTCTGACCAGACAATGTCTCCATACCAGGTACCTCAGGAAGAGCCAACTGATTGAACGCCCCAGCGGCGTCAAGCGCGGCGTTAATTTGCTCCCTCAGAATCGTATCAGATACGCCCGGATTGACCATCTGAACGTAACTAGCCGCCTCCCAATCGTTTTGAGGATTGGCAAATAGAAATGACCCAATTGTCTTGACCGTGCCCATAGCAAGATCGCCTGTCAACCTCGCAGCAGTTTTTATATCCTCCCGCGAAAAGTTAATTCCCTCCCACATTCCCCCGAGTCCCGCAAGCGCGTCCTGCAAGCCAACTGGATCGAATTTGGTCCAAGGATTCTGACGGACGTAGGCATAAACATTGGGCCCATCGACGAATCCGGCGGGGTCGCGTGTGATGAACGTGCCGGTTTCCAGATCCCGATACCGCATACGTTCGTTCAGAAGTCCGGTCGGATCTTCGTCCTTGGTATTTGCCTTTTGGCGGTCCTGAGTCGTTCCCTGCTCTTGTGTTCGAGTGCCGAAGGCTTCGTAGCTGGCTTGCCAAGTGAGCGCGCCGCTTCCATCCGTCTTGGCTGTCACGTCGCCGCGTCCGTTGTAGTGATTGTAGCCAAACGTGCCGGCACGCACCGTATACAGAACGCCGCCAACTCCACCACCCATGTCGCTGCCGCGAACGTATTCGACGGCAAGTTGTGGACTGAGAGTAGTCGAGAGTGCGTATTCCTGCACACTAGTGCCACCGCTGAAACTTACTTGGGTGGCAAGGTCGTTTTCGGTCCGGCTCACGCGGCGGCTGCGGTAGTCGTACGCGTATTGGAAGCTTCCGGGAGCGCCGATGGTCTGCTGATTGTAGAGGGTAGTCTGTGGGGTGTTCTTGACGAGGCTGACGAGCCGGTTTTCCGTGTCGTAGATGTAGCTGTCGATCGCACTGCCTGCAGTGCGGGTAGCGCGGTTGCCGTTAAGGTCGTAGGTATAACTGGCGGAGTTGCCCGCGCTGTCACTCCAGTCAGTGAGTTGATTGAGGTTGTTATAGTTGTAGTTCGTCGTGACCCCATTGCGAGTTCTGTTCGTACGATTATTGGCCGAATCGTAGCCGTAGCCGGTCGAGGTGATGTTGTTTTGGGCATCGGTGATCTGCTCGGTGGACAAGCGATTCGTCCCATCGTAGGTCATCGCCAGTGTCCGATTCAGGGACGTGTTGTGGTAGTTTTCCTCGATCTGGGTGACGTTGCCATCCGGATCGTAGCTTTGCGCGTAGCAATAGAGCAGCGAACCGGCAACGTTCGGATTCGACGAGGCCGCCTGGCCCTGGATCGTGCCGGCTCGGTTCAACGCATCGTAGGCCACCGAAACCTGGTCGCCATTGGGCAGGACCTTGGCAATGAGATTGCCTGCGGCGTCGTACGTATAACTGGTAAGCCGGTTGTTTTGCGAGGTCTGCCCATAAATGCGCTCACCAATGGAAACCAACTGATTACGGAGGTCGTAGGCCGACGTCAAGAGACGCTGCGTTCCACCGTAGAGGGTAACGATACGGTTACTGGCAAGATCGTATTGATAGGAATGCGTGACGCCACAGGAGGCCTCAGTGAGAAGCCGGTTCATGTTGTCGTAAGTATAAGTCACATCGGCAATTCCTCCTTTATTTGGCTCCACGACAGCGAGCAAATTACCGACGACATCGTAGGTGTAGCCACGGTTATCAGCGGGATTGGATTGGGAGATCGACGTAATGAGCCGGTTGCGACCGTCGTAGCCATACTGAGTGATCCACCCTCGAGCATCCTTGCGGCTGGTTTTGTTGACGCCGTCGTAATAGAAATAGGTCGGGGGGCAGGCCGCGTAAGCGATTTGGGTGTTGCGGTTTAGGCCATCATATTGGAAGGATGTGGTCTGGCTTTTTCCGTCAGTGATTGCCGTGATATTTCCCACGGCATCATAGTTCTTAGTGACGATGATGTTGGCCCCATCCGTCGAGGTACTCAGACGATTCAACGCATCGTAAGTATTGGTTGTCACGTTGTCATTCGGATCGGTCACCGTCAGCACATTGCCGCTGGCGTCGTAGGTCTTTTGCACCAAGGGACTGACAATGGTTCCATTGGCCAGCGTTACCGCAGGTGCCACGGTGACTCTCAGGCGGTTGGCTTCGTCGTAGGTGTTGTTGGTGACATTGCCTCGTGGGTCGCGCGTGGCAACAATGTTTCCAACGGGATCGTAGGCGACAAGGGCGTGAGCGAGGATTCCGCTGGCATCAGGCGGTGAGACCTGCTCGACGCGACGGTTGCGACCGTCGTAAACGTAAGTCCAGGTGGATTGGTTGCCGGCGGATTGAACAACGGTTTTAGAGATGAGATTTCCCGCCGGATCATAGGCGAAATCGGTTTCGGCGTGTGTGTTGTCATCGAGTTTGGGACCAAGAGTTCTGATCGGCTCACCCGCGGCGTCGTATTGCGTTTCGGATTGATGCTTAGCTGGGTCATCCTGCGTTCCGGGTTGATTCCCACGTTCATCAGTGACCTTCCATTTCAGACCCGTCCCAGTATACACGACAGATACGGTGCCCGCGTCAGAAGTGCCGGAGCCGGCCGTGGTACTGAGCAGGCGATGAAGTTCGTCATAGGACATCGTGGTGACCTTATTCACCGCATCGGTGGTGCTCGTGAGATTGCTCACGTCATCGTAACCGAACTGAGTGGTGGCGGTCTGACCGGGAGCGTAGCTGACGGATTTGGAGGTGCAGCGATATAGTGGGTCGTAATTAACCGTCGTGGCAATGACATTATTGGGCTGGCTGCGCGGATCGGTGATCGTGGTCGGTTTAAATCCCGCGGTATTGAAGACGCTGCTCCCGGAGTTGGGGCCGCTATAATCCAAAATTGTCGTCCGTGCGACATTTGTGCCCGATGCCTCGGTAACCTGGATCGGTCTCTGGGTGCCATCGTAGTCGGTCGTTGTGACGTTATTCCTGGGATCTGTGATCTTGGTCAGCGAATTGACGGCATTATATTCGAATTTCGTCTGCAGGTTACCTGTCTCCATGACCCGGTCGACCTCGATAAGACGGTTCAGGGCGTCGTAGGCGAAGAGGGTGGTGTGCAGGTTTTCATCGGTTTCCTGGATTTTGTTACCCGCGTCGTCATAGGCGATTGATTTGAAGGGCAGCGCCTGGTTCTGTGGACCCGGATAGGTCACCTGAGTGGGCCGGTTGCGCTGATCGTACTGAAAGGCGGTGATATAACCATTGCCATCGGTAGTGGCGAGTCGGTTGCCATCGGCGTCATAGGTGTAAGAAACCGAAAGGGGGCCCGTGGTCCGCGTCTGAACGCGTCCGGCGTCATCGAGGTGATCGACGGTGACCAGCGGCTTGGCCCATTCCGGATCGCCAACCGCCGGCTCAATCGTAGTCCTCGTAACCGTACCAGGAAAGCGAGGTTCCTCATACGCAAAATCCGTAATCCTCGTGCCATCACCGGCGCTTTCCTGGATACGGCGGCCTTGGGGGTCGAAGGTGTAACTGGTCGTGTAACCGCGTTCGTCCTTTACACTGGCCAACTGGCGGTACGGGCCGTAGGTAAACGTCCGGGTCTTCTCCAGCGCATTGGTCTGGCTGTTGGGATCGTCATAGGCCGCAAAGAGGCCGGTACCACCGAAGGCGATGAGGAGCGGACCGAAATTCTCGATAGGAAGAGGATCGGTATGAGTATATGACGTCGTGTTATTGCTAAGATCGGTGACACTGAGAAGGGCGCCTCCAGCAGCGGGGTCAAGGGTGTAAGTTTCCGTGCCCGCGGGGGTGGTCACAGACATTTTATTATAAAAGATAACCGTGGGGATCGAAGTCGCGGCGGCGACAAAAGGGTCACCCTTTTCATCGGTCAAGTTGCTCAGGCCGTTAAGATAGGCGCCGCTGGAGCCGGTAAAGGAATAATTGGTAACACTTCTCGTCGTGGCGTCGGTAACGGTGGTGGCGCGAGTCCCGATAACATCAATGGACGCGTTCCCATTGATGGCCTGAGCACTGCCGTAGAGAATATGCGAATTGTTGGCGAACGTCGCCGTTCCGATGCCACCGGGGAGGGTTACCGCGCTGACATTGCGTGGTGCACCAGTCTGCGGGTGAGGCAACCCGTCGCTGCCGTTCTGCATCCTCGAATGATCGAAGGCATACGAGATTTGCGTGGTATTCAGCAGCGGATCTTTGATGGTCGAAAGTTCACAGTGATAATAGAGTGTGGTGGAAAGAACTTGGCTATTGGTGTCGGTCGGATCTTCGAGGGCGATATTGTAGTCGTATTGGACCGTCTTGAGATCCGGGCCGGTCACGGAGGTGAGGCCGTATTCGATCGATCCGGATGGCCCGCCGTACGGAAGCTCGGAGTAACCGTACTGGAAATGGTGGCCCAGAGGATCCCAGAGGTCGGAAACCTGGCCATGGAGGTTGTACTGGATGAAAATCGCTCCAGTGGGCTGACCCTGGGCGTTGAGGGAATGGATGGCGGTCGGCGCATAACCGCGACCGGAGTATCCGTAAACAATAGAGTTGCCGAGTCGATCGACCAACCGAACCGGCCGCAAGATGATCTGAGTCTGAGCCGGGTTCGTATTGGGAATCGTCCGCTGGCTCACCTGCGCAAACGTCAGGCTCGTCCCGTATTTGGCGCGGAAAGTCGTTCCATCAAAGGAAGTGAGACAAGCGGCGAAATCATGCCGAGAGCTGGGCATGGGGATCCACACTGATCCCCGGCCGACGAAGGTGTGAACAGCACCACTCTCGTCGGTGATGTAGGCGGTTTCCAAATTCGGGCCGTAGAAGTTTTCGATGATTTCGGCATGGGCGCCGAGATTCGAACTCCAGCAAACGCCGAATGGGCGGAATGGCTGTTCGTGGGGTCGGAAGCCGACATCGAGACTCCACACCTCGGGTTGAATGCTTCGATTGACCGTCAAAGCGAGGTCCGAGCCGGACATCGGAATGTAAATATCCGAGACGCTATGACGCAGTTGCAAGGTCAAGGCGTCGATAAACGTCTGTTCTGATTGGACGTCGGTTTCCGCTTGGGCCTGTGGTTTGGTGTCAGGAATGGGTCGGCCGTTGAGGGCAATCTTGCGATAGAGGGGGCCCGTAGCCTCATCAAAGGGGATAGGCGGGCTCGCATTTGAACCACCGCCACCGGGATTATTCGGCGGACTTCCTTTGTACACGATGTTGATCGAATCACTCCCAATGTAGTTGCCATTCGCATCCTGACCGTTGATCTGAAATGTCATCGATTGCCCATCCGCGATGTTCATGGGGACGAAATAAAATCCCAAAGGCATATTATCGCTCGAGAAATTTTCGCCGTTAAAAACTTGCACCGGGTTACGGTTATTTCCGGTGAACCCGCTCATTCCATTCGCGAACACCTCATACTTCGAAGAGTCGAAATTGATGGTATAGCTGAAGTCGAAGGGCATCCCACTCACGTAAACATTGATTTGCTGGTTCCCACCTCCTTGTTGATAAGTCAGAGTAGCATTTGAACTTGCGGCCGCAACAAAACCGCCCCCTCCCACTTGACCGTTGACCTGATCTGAACCACTCAATGTAAGTGTCGGGTAGATATGCCATTCCCCAGACGCATGACCGGCCCACGGGGGAAAAAATTCCTCAGGTTCACTACTCGTGCCGCTCAATTGAGTAGATTTCCATTCTGCCTTCTGCAGGTTTCCTGGATCGAAAGTACCGTCACTTTTCGCCCAAGGCACATACACTAGCAAGTAATTAATAGTCACCGGGTCCGTAGAATTACAGTTGAACCAGAATAAGCTCTTCGATTTCTGGGCCTGCGTTTCATCGTCGGAGAGATACCTGTAGGCGAGCCATCCCTCCGGATCAGTCGAACCAACATTGCTGAATGGACTCTCTCCGTAGTGCACGACGCCGTCGTCGAGATCAGACTGCAACTGCGAATCCAAATCCGCCAGGAACTGGTCGGTAGTGTAACGATTGCTGATACTCAAATACTCCGAGGCAGTTCCGTTTGGAATCGGATAGGTGACCGACTCCGACGTCGGGTTCACCGTGGTGGGCGTATCTCCGCCATCACCTTGTATATTCCCGGGCGGAGCGGAGGGGGTGAATTCTCCAAACCAATTGCCTGGCGGTGGGCTTGGCGGATTGCTATAAGTCCAGGTGGAACTGTGGACCGGGCTGCTAACGCTGGTGCCGTCCGGTGAGGGATCACCTTCATATTTAAATATCCCAACTTTGGAATCAAAACTTGACGAATTGAGGTCCGGCCTGTTTAGGTACTGCACAGAGCTGTTCGTTTCAGAATTGGCCGTTCCGCTGGCTGTCCCAGCCGGAAGGTTACTGGGTGTCCCAGCCGGAAGGTCACTGGCTGTCCCGGCCGGAAGGCCACCAGCCGGTCCATAAAATGAGGCCGTAAAACTACCCCATTCACTATCATCGCTGCTGGAATTCAAAGCCTGATCCGAATGAAATTTATAAGTGTCGTTATTGTAATTCGAGGTGCTCGTCACAGTCTTCGAGCCCGGATCATAGTTATACGTCGTGTTCTGTTGGAAAAAGCCGCCGCTCGTGTTTCCCGCAACCTCGTCCACCGAATTATTCGATGAGTTACCTGAATAAGTGGCATTGAGATAACAAACAGGCGGGACGGGATTGGTGAAATCCCAATACCCGATCTTAATGGCTGTTTCAAACGTGCGAAGCTCCTGTAAAGTAACTCCGAGCGCCGGAGTATAAACCACGACATTACTCAAAGCGGTCTGGCCGGCTACATTGCTTTGGGGCCGAAGCCGATAGGAGTAAGAATGCGGGGGGCGTACACTGCTATCTATCTGGCTGGCTCCGTTTCCCTGAAGAACGCCGATTTGAGACCAACTTCCCTGGTCAGTCGACTTTTCCAGGATATAGGCCTGCTGTGTGCCAAAGCTGGTCATCACCAAGGCAATCGACGGAGGATCTCCCGATTGGGCTAAAGGACCGTTATAAAGGGAGTATGAGAGGAGTGGTGGCTGGAATCCGGAATTCGAGGGATCATTGGGACCCGGATTCGGCCGCGGATCGAGCGGCGGCCCGGATGGAAGGGGACCAGTTCCCCCTCCACCGTGCGGCCCGATGGTGGGGAAAAGGACCGTAGGATTGACGAAGGGGTCCAGGCCGGAAAGGAAGAGATTGGGATTGTTGGGATTCGCGTCAACCAGGCGCTCGTACCAATCGGGGATGCCGTCGCCGTCGCTGTCTGCGGTGAGATCGAAACTAAAGAGTTGCTTGATCTGACCAATATTCGCAGTGGCGTAATCGTCGGGCGCGCCCGCCGTAGTGCCCGCCCAAGGATAGGCGTTGGTGTATTGGGCGGCAATCAACTGGTCGTAAAAGGGGCGGGCTACGGCTTTGAGTTGCCCAAGATTGACCGCGGCGAAGTCGTCGCGTGGGCCAGTCGAGGAGGCAGTGTTCCATTGGGCAATCAGGCTGTTTGCAGCCGCGCCAGCGCCGCCCGGCAGATAGGCGTTCATCTCCTCGGCAGCCTGGGTAGCGATTTGTTTGAGCTGGCCGATATTGGCTCCAGCGAAATCGTCCGGCGTCGGGTAGTCGCCATTGCGCCACGAGGGCGGATTGGTGTTGGCAGGATTCAGCGGCGGAATGACTCCCCGCTGGAACCACCATTCCGGATAAGTCGCGGGTTTATCCGTGGGCACCGGCGCAAGGGCGAAGGTGGCTGAGTGGAAAAAGAGCGCGAAACTGCACCAACTGACCAACGGCAGCCAGGTGGAGCGACGCCAGCGTGCGAGAAGGGTTAGCTTACGATCCATAAGATGCGGGCGAAGAAATGCGGGTTGTCCTTCATTTGACGCAGATGCGGGCTATTGGCCGGGAACCGGTCCGTGGGTAAAATCCTGCATGTCGAGGTCTCCAGCGGCCAGGACCCGAATGGGAACTTGGAATTTGGCGGCAGTGGCGGGGTCGAGCACGATCTTGGCGGCACTGTCTCCGCCCAAAGTATAAATCAGGAGGCGGTGCGCGGGATCGAGTTCCATGGCGGTGCCTTGATCCGTCGAACCATCGCTCGTAGACCGGCTCCACACCCAATCGCCAAGCGCAAGGGGAGAAGCGAACTGGAGCGTCGCGGCTTGCCCGGCAGACGGAGCCGGCCGGAAGGCGATGGCGACACCGTTCACGGACTCGCCCGCGGAATTCAACCAACTCCCGAGCGAGAGCGTATTGCCTGGGATATCAAGATTTCCGTTGCCTGAACTGGTGGCGACTGGGTTGTTGGAACCGTCGAGTGCCGAAAGCGTCCCGATATTTTGAGTGCCGAAGTCGAACAACTGGGAGGAAAAGTTGTAGGTACCGGTATAGGCAGGGCTAGCCAGGGAGCCGAGATAAATGCGTGCATTCCCGGCCGAGTCGATGGATACCCAGACGGAACTACCATTGTAAGTCCCGAGGTAAACATCAGCGTTTAGCAACTGGGAGGAGGCGGGATCGAAATTTAGCGTGGTCCCGTTCCAGGCCAATGCCGGAGGACCCTGCTGCGGCGCCGACGAGGGAGGATCGAGGGTGATAGTCATGCCGGGCGGGACGCCGGAAAACGTGGAGACGCCATCCCAAGATCCACTGTCGCCATTCCCGTCGGACCACGCCCAAGTGACCTGGCCATTGGTGTTATTCCACGTCCACGTCAAGGTGAGGGAAAGGCTATTGTCCGCCGATGTATAGGGCGCAGCTCCCTGGTAAATTCCGGTGCCAGGGCTGCCAATGGTGTTTGAACCCCAATTCAACGGACAGGCAGTGCCATCGACGTAAATCTGCGACGGGAAGGCATTTGACGGCGGCCAACCCGACACCGCGTTGATAATCGCGTCCTGAGTCGAGGTATCCAACGTGACGTAAATCTGCGAATTAAGATTGCCAGTAGCGTCAGCGATGAGAAACCAATAGTTTGCGGGCAGGCTGACGTATTTGACGCCGAATGAACCGTCCGGCCTCTGGTAGACGTAATTGACCGAGGCCTGAACGGTGTTTTGGTTGTTGCTCAAAGAGAGGGATTGCCCAATTCCGGCCGATGGCAAGAGGAGGGTGAGGCCAGTGGGGAGCCCGATAGGGTTTCCCGAGGGGTCGAGGGCGATGAAATTGTTGTCCGGACCGGTGAAGGTGGAGGTCGTCGTGCTGTAGGTCTCTGCAATGGCGCCGGAGGGACTCTGGCCAGAGACTGTTGACCCATTGCTTATCGTGACGGTGATGGTGTTCGAGGCACCGGAATAATAGTCGTTACCGCTATTGTCCGTGGTCTGGTAGTACAGAACCGTCCCGTCCCAGGAAATGTATGGCGGGCCCAATCGCTGGGGAGGTGGTGGGTTTCCTCCGGGGCCACCGTTGCCCGAGATGGGAGAGAGGCTGACCTGAACGGTGGGATCAGAGATATTGGAAAAGGTCTGACTTGAAGGGTCAAACGTTCCGGTGTATTGAACCGACCCATCGGCTTGACCGGTGACTGAACCAGTCATAGGACCGGTGAAGTTATAAATCAACTGAAGGGTGGCGCCGTAATTCCCGTTGACATCGCAATAAGTGAATTGCTGGCCGTAAGAGGTAGAACCCGGGATGTAATTGGCTCGCGTTAAGGAATAAGCGGTTGACGAAGTATCGCCGGAGACAATTGCGTAAATCGTTGGCGAGGGTGTGGGAAAGAGATTCGAAGGAGGCCAGGTTCCGCTGCTTTGATTGAGGACCAACTCGGCCGTGGCCGCGGAAGCGCTGTAACTGTACATCGGTGAGGATCCGACCTGAAAGACAAAGGGTGGCGATAAGTTCATGAACTTGGTGTAATAGATTGTGATCGCACCGCTGGTGACACCGTAATAATAGTCAGAAGTTTTCCACGAGAGCGTGCCGGAGCTGTCGTACATGGACATGCTTCCGACGGGAGAATTGGCAATCACAGTGATGCCGACGGGAAGACCGAGAAAACTGCTTCCATCGGCACTCACCGGCACAAACTGCGCGGACAACTGGTTGCTATTGGTACTGTAGAAGGCAGGCCCCGCTGGATTGTAGGTGGCCGTCTGTAACAAATAGGGTCCGGCGAGAACGGTCAGGTTATTGTGTTGATCAACCTCGATTTTGCCCGCAGCGGCGACGTAAAAATCGCAGGCCAGATTAGAATTCGGATCCGTGCCGGTGCTGCTGTAAGCGTACAACAATCCAGCCGCAGCAATCGCCGGTGGACCGTATGCGGGCGACGACTGGGCCTGGGAAGATAACGTGAGGACAAGGCCCAACGCCAGCGCGAGCGAGCAATTCTTCAGGCGCACAACGCCTGAGAAAGCCGGATGGATTCCGTGAGACGGCCGAACCAATAACCAAACGATGGACCGAAAGAAGCGACGATTCATTGTTGGGATGGTCATTTTGATGTTCAAGGAAGAAGCCGGTATATACGAATGTGGTGAGCGACCATGAGTTCAGCCAATTGGACGCTTATTGATTGGGCTGCGGGCCGCTCTGGAAGTTGCCCATGGGCACATCACCCGCCGGCATGAACCTCACCGGAACTTGAAAGGACGCACCGTTAGCCGGATCGAGGGCGATCGTTGCGGAGGGTGCGGAACTCGGCGAGTAAAGCAGGAGCTTGTTATTGGGATCCAACTCCATTGCTTTGATTTGCGAGGCCGAACCGTCAGTATCCGAGTGACTCCAAAGCCAATCAGTGAGAGCCAAACTGGAACCGAACTGAAGCACGGCAGCCTGCCCACTGCTTGGAGGAGGGGTGAACGCGAGGCTGAATCCGCTCACGGATTCACCCGAGGAATTCTGCCAACTTCCGAGCGAAAGTATATTCCCAGGAATATCGAGATTGCCGGTGCTCGAAGTAGTCCCAAGTAGGTTGTTCGAGTTTCCCACCGCGGCGACCGTGCCAACATTCGCACTTCCGAAATTGAACAGTTGGGAGACAGGATTGTAGGTGCCGGTAAATGTCGGACTGGAAGAACCACCAAGATAAACGGATACGTTTCCACCGGAATCGATGGTAATTTGGACGGGAGTTCCATTGTAGGAGCCTTGGTAGACATCTAAACTTGAAGCACCGGAAAAAGCCGCATTGAAGGTCAAGGGCGTTCCATTCCAAGCGATACTCGACGGCCCAACCACTGGTGTATTATTTGCGGGATTCAGAGAGATCACCAGCCCAAATGGGAGATTGGAAAATGTAGAGACGCCGTCCCAACTACCTGCATCACCGTTCCATTGACCGCTGCTCATCGACCAATACCAAGACACGTAGCCGCCGTTCCAATTCCAGTTCAACGAGAGAGAGACGGAATCCGAAGAAATGTAGGAGGCACCCCCATACATTGTTCCTGGTCCACCCACATAATTCGTGTTCCAATTCAGTGTGCAAAGCACGTTATTGACATAAAGCTGACTGGGATAAGCGTTTGAGATCGGCCACCCCGATATTGCGTTGATGACCATGTCTTGAGACGACGTATCGCTGGTGACGTAGATTTGGGAATCGAAATTACCGGAGCCGTCGGGCACGAGAAAGTATTTGTTCGCCGGAAGACCGACGTACTTGACTCCCGAAGAACCGTCAGGTCGGCGATAAGTATAATTTGGGCTATACGTATTATTGTCGCTGTCCAGTATCTGCTGGCCTGGTCCGCTGGAGCCAAATAAGAATGTAAGCCCGGTCGGAAGCCCGATGGGGCTTCCGGCGCTATCCAATGCAAAAAAGTCAGGATCTGAAATGGTGAACGTGGAGGTGGACGTATTATAGTAGCCGGAAATCTGCCCCTGGGCCGGGCTATTTCCAGAGGTGGCTGATCCGTTGTTGATGACCACGGTCGACTGACCGGAACTGTCGGAGTAATAATCGTTCCCGCTGCCATCTGTAGCCTGATAAAGTAGCAATGTGTCATCCCACGAAATATAAAGCGGACCTTGGGGGGTTCCCTGTCCCAAGCTCGAGAGACTTACCTCGATGTTGCCGGGGCTGATAGCGGAGACCTGCTGGGCGATCGGGTCAAACGAACCACTGAAATAGTTCCCTTGGTCCGAAACGCCCGATATCGACCCACTGAAGCCGCCGTTGTTGAAATATCTCTGAATCGTGACTTGCTGACCAGCGCCCGAGATATCGGTATAGTCGTCTTGCTCCTCGTAATATGGTTGCCCCGATGAATCCACCAGCCCCGCCGAGATTTGAATTCCCCCTAAAACATAAGCCGGAGAAGTTGGGTCCCCAGTATCGAGAACATATACCGTTTGCGGAGGATTTGGAAAAATATTCGACGCAGGCCACGTTCCCGAACTTCCATCAATCAAAAGATTGCCACCTGTGTAGGAGTAGTAAGGTGAGCCACCCACGGAAAAAAAGCTAAGCGGCGGATTTAGAAAGAATTGACAATAAACTCCGTTGCTGTTAGTGAAGATTAAAGTAGGAGCAACCGATATCATACTTGTTTCGGTCAAATAATACGTGCCAGGGGCGGAAAGAACGGCAACGCCGGACGTTGCCGTGAAATTCAACCCATCTGCGCTTACGGCCACATATTTTGGGTTGTCAAACATCTGGGTCGCGGCTGAAAAGTTGGCCACATAGGAACCGTTCCAAAATAAACTGCCATCTTGAGCAACTTCGAAACGATCTCCAGTGGGCATCGAATAATCGTCGCATGGACCGCTAAAGCCGTTGAAAGAGAAGTCAAATGTCCCATCAAACGTGTAGATCCAATTGGTATCTGCAACTGCAATCGCGGGCGGCCCGAAGCTCTGTGCACGCGCTTGGAATACACCAGCCAACAATGCGAACAGGCAAATTACCCAGAAAATTGCTCCGTTCGCTATCGTCGAAATGGTCGCAACGCTGATTTTCGGCCTTTTATCCCACCGTAAAACTCCCGATGAATTGCCGGATAGTTTCATATTTTCGTGCGTTTTTGGCCGGGTTTCGAAACGTTCACACCTCTTCCCGCGCAACGATTCCGTCTCCCCCTGAAGCAACCGTTGTACACCCACCGTAGACGACGCCCCCTTTCACTGGAAAGTGCAACTCCTCTGCATAATTCTGTGGCGAGCCTCCATGTTGTTCGGGGTGAACGCGCGGGAAAAAAGCGGAAGCTTGGCTGAACGTCAACAGATTTGTGGCATTTTCCGGACCTTCCACAGAATCGGCACAATTGCATACATAGAATTCCGTTAGCCATTTCCTGATGTCTGGTTGGGACCGCCATTTTGCTGTTCAAGGAAGAAGCCGGTATATACGAACGTGGTGAGCGACCATGAGTTCAGCCAATTGGACGCTTATTGATTGGGTTGCGGGCCGGTCTGGAAGTTGCCCATGGACAAATCACCCGCCGGGATGTACCTCACTGGAACTTGGAAGGACGCGCCGTTTGCCGGATCGAGGGCAATCGTTGCGGAGGGTGCGGAACTCGGTGAGTAGAGCAGGAGCTTGTTATTGGGGTCCAACTCCATTGCTTTGATTTGCGAGGCTGACCCATCGGTATCCGAATGACTCCAAAGCCAATCGGTGAGAGCAAGGTTGGAAGCAAACTGAAGCACGGCAGTCTGCCCACTGTTCGGCGGAGGGGTGAACGCGAGGCTGAAACCGCTCACGGATTCGCCCGAGGAGTTCTGCCAGCTTCCGAGCGAAAGTATATTCCCAGGAATATCGAGATTGCCGGTACTCGAAGTAGTCCCGAGGATGTTGTTCGAGTTTGCCACCGCAGCGACCGTGCCGACATTCGCACTTCCGAAATTGAAAAGTTGGGAGACCGGATTGTAGGTGCCCGTGAAAGTAGGACTGGAGGAACCACCGAGATAAACGGCCACATTTCCGTTGGAATCGATGGTCAACTGAATGGGCGTTCCATTCACGGAGCCTTGGTATAAGTCCGTATTTGAGGCGCCGGAAGCAGCCGCGTTGAAGGTCAACGGCGTACCGTTCCAAGCGATACTTGACGGTCCCTCCACCGGCGTATTGATTGCCGGGTTTAGAGAGATCACTAGCCCAACCGGGAGATTGGAAAAGGTAGAGACGCCGTCCCAACCACCCGAGTCGCCGTTCCATTGACCACTGCTCATAGACCAGTACCATGACACGCCATTGTTCCAATTCCAATTTAGAGAAAGGTTAGTACTGCCGTCGTTGGAAGAGTACGAGACACCGCCGTAAGTGTATCCTGGCCCACCGATATTATTGCTGTTCCACTGGAGAGTGCAACCCACGCCGTTAACATAAAGCTGTGCCGGATAAGCACTGGAAACCGGCCAACCGGAAATTGCATTGATGACCAGGTCCTGAGACGATGTGTCTGTGGTAACGTAAATCTGCGAGTCGAAATTTCCCGACGCATCGGCGACCAAAAACCAATAATTCGCCGGTACGCCAACATATTTCACGCCCCAGGAGCCGTCAGGACGTTGATAAGTGTAATTCGCCGATAATTGGTAGGTCTGCTGATTATTACTGATGTAAATCGAATTGCCAATCCCAGAGAAGCCAAAAAGCAAATTAAGCCCGGTCGGTAGGCCGATGGGGTTTCCGTTATTATCAAGGGCAAAGAAGTTCGTAATGTTCTGATAATTGTAGAAGGTGTCCGAGGAGGTATTGTAGTAACCAGAAATCGGGCCGAACAACGGTAAATATCCCGACATCCAATACCCAGTGCTGATGGTGACCGTCGCTTGGTTCGTCGAGTCGGCGTAGTAGTCGTTTCCGGTCGTATCGGTATAGGAATAATTCAAGAGGACACCGTTCCACGAAATGTAGAGTGGTCCCTGCCTAGGCGGGGGATTATTGCCGTTAATCCCGTTGTTGGTGCAGGAACCGTTGTTCCCGTTGTTGGTGCAAGAGCCATTGTTCCCGCCGTTGTTGTTGGTGCAGGAGCCGTTGTTCCTGCCGTTGCCGGACATAGAGGACAAACTTACTTGAATTGATGAAGGCGAGACATTAGAAAATTGCATCGCGACCGGGTCATAACTACCGGAAAAAGAGTTGTTGTAGTCGGATTCACCGGTGACGGAACCCGAATAGGAGCCATTCGTATAGTACCGCTGAATCGTAAGCTGCAGATTAGAGCTAGAGTAATAGTTATCCTGTTCGGTGTACCAATTCTGTCCAAAGGAAACCTGGACACCTTGTAAACTATATGCCGGGGACGCCGAATCTCCTGAATCTAAGACGTAAACAGTCTGGGGCGGATTGGCAAGGATATTTGACGGTGGCCACGTTCCGCTACTTTCGTCAATCAAAGAATTCCCGCCTGTATACAGATAAACGGGGGAAGAATCGATTTGGAAAACTGTCTGGTTTGGCAAATTCATGAAAATACCAATATAAGTCCCACTCGCATTGGTAAAAGAGTTGTCAGGTTGATGTTCACTGGTGCCATCCCAAAGGCCCGAGGTCAGACCGTAATTCGTATGGACGGTCACCGCCGGAGTTAGCCCGAGCACCGTGACATTGTCGCTGCCCACGGCAAGAATATCGGTCGTCGGCGCGTAAATAGGGCTGTAATGAGCATCATAACCCGAGATGGCGTTGAAAACCTGGTTCTGAGGATCGTACCAGTACGTAGGATAATCACCGTTGATATGAACAGCGTAAGCGTAATCAACGTAGATGACTCCATTCCCGTTTGGCCCCACGTACCCATCCGGGTTACCGTCATTGGAAGGGTTCGAAATCGTGTAAAGCGAGCCCTGATAGGCAATCGCTGGCGGCCCGTACGCTTGCGCGTGTACTGCTAGTGTCGCGGAAAAGGACAGGATGCCGCAAATAAGCCAAGTCAAAGCAGCCCGATGCCCGGATGATACTTTAAAGGTATTCGTCCAAGTGCCTCTCTCCGGCTGCCCAAGTATTAATGGCCTGCCTTTATAGTTCATAAGGTATGAGTGCTACTTACTTCTCCAAACTCTTGAGAAAATCACTTAATCGAAACCGTGCCCGAACAACTTAGCAGAGATACCGTATCTTTCGAATCCGCCGTCTGGGGCGATCTGCCGACGGCGATTCCCTCGCCGCGCTTGAACTGCGCGGACTCCCTGGCGCCCAGATGAATTGGTGTCTCCATAGTTCGGGGTTAACGCGCGGGAAAGAAGCCGATTTCTCGTGGAGCGTCAACACTTTTGCGTGATTCTACCACCTTGTTACGCAATCACCACTGGTACATACATAGAACTACCTACGTTGGCACTCTCGTCGAAAAAGATTTTCTCGCCGCAGGGCTTGGCGGCTTTGCGGTAATTGAATTCCCCACCCTTATGAATCACCCCGCTTGTTCCTTCCCACGCTCGACCTATTATGTGGTCCACTGATTGTCCCCCGGGCGGTGCGCGGTTTAAAGTCAAACGGGAATTGAGTACGCGCGTGTTGGGGATCGATTTGTATACACCGACAGCAGCGCTACCGTCGCTCGTGCTGTTTGTCCGTGGAGGCGCGTGGCGGGCGGGGTCGAAAAGTGAGTTTCCGCGCGGCCTCGTAGAGGATGGTTTCCCCGTCGCGAGGATCGATTACCGGCTTTCCACCCAGCGCAATTTCCGGCGCAGGCGCACGATATCAAGGCCGCCATCGTCCAAGTTTGCGGATTTGGGCCGAAGACCGCGTTCCCGTACTGAGAATCCAGTCCTCCTAGATGTTCATTACTTCGCTCGCCGGTTCGGAGCAACCTTCCCTGCAATGTGGCGGGGTTGGCGTGAGCGGCAGGTGGTGTGAGGCTCGCGATCATCGGCCCAGTAGATTGCGTTGTTCCGTCAAGGCACACCATGCTCTATTCCAGAATCTGACCATGCCCCCGATCAGCATCCGCCAAGCCTTTGAACTTGCCCTCCAACATCATCAAGCCGCGCGACTGGCTGAGTCGGAAGTAATTTACCGGCAAATACTTGCGGTACAGCCGGATCATCCGGATGCGCTGCACCTGCTCGGTGTTATCGCGCATCAGCATGGCCAGCATGCGCGCGCGGTGGAACTCATCGAGCGTTCAATCGACGTGAATCCAAACAATGCAGCAGCTTTCAGCAATCTCGGGAGCGCCTACCGCGCTTGCGGCAGGGCCGGCGATGCGGTCGTTGCCTACCGGCGGGCGATCGAATTGAAGCCTGACTATGCGGAAGCGCAGAGCAATCTGGGCAACGCTCTTCGGCAGCAAGGGCATTTAGACGAGGCCATCGCCGCATTTCAGCGGGCACTCGTTCTGAGACCGAATCTCGCAAGCGCGCATAACAACCTGGGAGTTGTCCTCTGTGAAATTTGCCAGCTCGACGACGCGATTTGGGCATTTACGCGCGCGCTCGACCTCGATGCCGATTACGCTGAGGCATGCAACAATCTTGCGCATGCGCTCGGGCTCAAAGGCCAACTCGACAGGGCAATTGATGCCGCTCGCCGAGCCGTGGCTTTGAGTCCCGACTACCCCGAGGCTCATAGCAACCTAGGAAACCTTCTCGCAGGGCGTGGCAACCTCGACGAAGCGGTTTTCGAACTTCGCCGGGCGGCAGAGCTCAACCCAGATCTGGCGGAGGTTGACAATAATCTGGGCGGTGTGTTTCACATTCAAGGCTTCCTTGACGAGGCGATTGCCGCATATCGGCGGGTCATTGAGCGCAAGCCGGACCGGCCTGATTTGCACAGCAATCTTATTTACGCGCTTCACTTCCATCCCCGCCGTGATCCCAGAGTCATTCTCGAAGAGCAGCGACGTTGGAATGAACGTTTCGGGGACGGTGCGAAGCGGATAGTTTGTGCGTATGAAGTCACTTGCGAGCCGGAGCGGCGCATTCGCATCGGTTATGTTTCGCCGGAATTTCGCAGTCACGTGACCGGGCGTTACCTGGCACCGCTTTTCCGATGCCACGATCACGGGAAATTCCAAGTCGTCTGCTACTCAGGTGTCGTAAGCGCAGACGAATTGACGGTCTACTTCCAGCAGCATGCCAATCTCTGGCGGAGCACCGCAGGCGTTCAGGATGAATTGCTGGCGGCGACGATCCGGCGAGATGAAGTGGACATTCTCGTGGACCTCACACAGCACCTAGCAGGGAATCGTCTGCGGTTGTTTGCGCGCAAGCCGGCGCCCTTGCAGGTGAGCTTTGCAGGGTATCCTGAGAGCACGGGCCTGGAGGCGATTGGGTATCGGATTAGCGACCGTTGGCTGGAGGGGAGGAATGGAGAGATGGCTGCCATCCAGCACACGCCCGATGAGAAGGGAGGCAGTGGGATGAGGAATTGCGGATGGAAAATCGGCGAGGTGCGAAACGAAGCGGCTCCCCTCAAGGTTGCACCCGAACGGGTCTATCTCATCGATAGCTTTTGGTGCTACGATCCGTGTGGCATGGAGGTGGCGATCAATGAATTGCCGGCCCGGATAAATGGATGGATGACGTTTGGTAGTCTCAATAATTTCAGCAAGGTTAACGATTTGATCCTGAACCTCTGGGCTCGCGTACTGACGCAAGGGAAGAACTCCCGATTGATTCTCTTGACTGGATTTGGAAGCCACAGGCAGCGGACGGTGGATTTCATGGCAGCGCACGGAGTCGAACCAGGTCGGCTGGAGTTTATCGCTCCCTGTCCTCGCAAAGGCTACTTGGAGCTGTATCATCGCCTGGATATCGCTTTCGACCCGTTTCCTTATGGTGGACACACGACCAGTCTGGATGCGCTGTGGATGGGCGTGCCTGTGGTAAGCCTAGCCGGGGAACGTGCAGTGTCGCGTGCAGGCCTGAGCATCCTGAGCCATCTCGGTTTGCCAGAATTGGTCGCGTTCTCCGAGGACGAGTACGTCAAAATCGCCATCAATCTCGCTACTGATCTACCCAGGCTGGCTGAATTGAGACGAACATTGCGATCCCAAATGGAGAAATCGGTCCTCATGGACGGTCCTCACTTCGCCCGTCAAATTGAAGCGGCCTACCGGGCAATGTGGCGGGAGTGGTGTGCGAAGCAAGGATCTCCCACCTCGTAAAGGTTTCGTCGTTCCATCAACATGCCCACGCCGCCCGGCATCCAGCAAACCTTTGATTGCCTATTCAACACCACGGGGCCGGGCGCTTGTCGCAGGCAAATTCCCGTTAATGAAACGTCGTAAAGCCTCTTTTCCCAGCCGTAAGTCCGGCCCGACTTCTCTTTCCCGCGGCGATTTGGCGAATTTGAGCGACGAGATTTACTGCCATTTACTGTCACGGATTCTTCGCGTTTGTTCGCTCGTGTTCGCAGCGCGGAATTTGAGGATCGCGAAATAAAGCGAACACTATGAGCATTTTGACGAATAGACGCGAATATCCACGAAAGCCGAAACGCAGGCTCATAACCTGAAGGTCGCGGGTTCAAATCGCACCCCGACGACCGCCCGTTACCTCTTTCCAGACTGATCAATCCCCACGATGGAGACCGTAGGAATGTTTCACTTTTCAGCGGGAAGAACCGACAAAGCGTTGAGCGCGGCGTTATCCACCAGCGCCACATAGATACCGGAAGGCAAAATTGCGAGTCCTACGATCACCATGAGGAATGCCTTCAGCGTGTGCTCGGACTCGACGTACCTCTGTCGTGTGTTTTTGAGATCGAGACCCGACGGTGCCGGAATCTTTTCAGGATGAGTGTGCCAATTTCCGACGAAGTGGAGCCGCTCCTTGAAGTGGATGTCAATATCCCGCTGCTCTCGCCGTCGATCTGGGGTAAAGAAAAATCGCGAGCGTTTGTCTGTTCGATATGGACCTGTAGCGACTTCGACGACAATTGCGTCTTGGGTGAAGCGGGCGAAGAGTTGGCCGCCAGCTTCACGGCCTGTCAGGCGTCGCTGACGGTTCCGCTCAAAATGGCTCAACACCTTGGCGGTGAAAACAAGACGCTTCCGCGGTCCACGGAGGCCGTAGATCAGCTCTTTGGTCGGCGGTTGCACCATGGACATTGCGGGTTGGCGGGCCACGGTTGGCCGACTGTTCGACTCAGGATGGAGTCGTCGCCAGTATATCGCTGCCACGGTTCACGAACTGTGCCGTCATGCGACTGAATGCGCCGACGATCGCCGATGAACGTGCGGAGTGTAGATTCTGTGACGGTGCCCGTGAGCGCATCGAGCGCGAGTTGTGCGATCATTTCCTTCGTCGGGCCGGAATCTATTGCCCCGTGGGGAGTGAACCATCCGCCGCACGCTGGCACCTTTCGGAATTGCGGCTCACCCGCCCAATCAATCACTGGGTTACGAACTTCTCCGCCTTCGTTGCGGCCACATGCCAGGCATCCGCCATTGCCATTTGCGGTCACGAGTAGCGCGTGCCCCGCAAGTCCGTGCGGCTCCAGCCAGCCAAAAATGACGGGTTTCGTCGCGAACTTTCGCGCCCACATATTTAGGACGCTCTCTCCCACCCAGTCGGCCGTCATGCAGATGATCAGATCCTGTTCCGCAAGAGTTTCACCATTCGCTCGACAGAGTGTTTCCACCTTTTCAGTGCAGTAACGTGCTTTGAGGTGTGGAAAATGTTGTGAAAGTGCATGTGCGACAGCTTGAGCCTTTCCCTCTCCTACCGTCGACGCTCCAAGAAGGTGACGCCCGATATTGTCCATCGTGACCATGTCGTGGTCGACCAAGGCGAATCTGCCCACGCCAGCCTTCGCCAAGAGCATCGCGACATCCGCGCCGACAGCCCCGCAGCCGACAACCGTCACCTTCGCCGCCGAAATTGCACTTCTGTCCTCGTCGGTTCCGCCACGCCAATGGACCCAGTCAGGATTTGCTCGCTCGACGATGTGCCTTCCACAGGGGAATCCACCTCGTAGCTTAATCAGAACCTCGCCGTTGATCGACTGGGGACGGAACCCCGTGATCGGCTGATGAAAACCTTTAACGGAAGCAGCAATCGCTGCGACGCCTTCGCCCGTTTGGAAGGCAATGATGACGAAGAACGGGAGCTTCCACGCGCAATAGGCCAACCTCGCGGGTTCTCCGAGCCCAGCCTCAGATACAATCTTGAAGATGTCCGCATTCGTTGCCGGGTATTCAGCGGGCCGGAGAGGGCTGTCTTTCCAAACGAAGGCGACTTCAAAAGCGCGATTATCTCCGTTTGGAAAGAAATTCACCCAAGGTGCTAACTCATCAAGCGTCTCCCCGAAGGCCAAGCGAGTTTCAGGTTTGATCCACACAGCCTTGACCCATCGCGAAGACCCAGCCATCTCACAGACGGCGACTATCTCAGGCGACTCCTTGATTTGGGTCCAATACCCCTCAGTCTCACGAACAAATTCATTCTGATTCGCCCCACTAAGTCCCTTTATCATCAAAGCGATACCCTGCTCGACTACTTCCCTTACTGCGGCTCCGCAATTCAACTGATCGATGACGGCGTGCCACGGAAGGATGCAAAAGGTGCCGCGTTTATCGACATGCGGAATTTTCAAAAACCAGCGCTCGGAGTCCGGCACAAGGACAGTTGGGGGTGTTGCCGGGAACCCTAAATCCACGGTCACGATCAGGGAGGGTGCCTGCTCTGTTCGTTGGTGGACGACCTCCCATGCGGCCGCATAGGACGATAAGGCGGGGAGTTTTGCCAACTCCTCGTCGGCGAATCGCCGAGTTTGATACGCAGCCGATAAGGCCGCCTCCACCTTTTCAATCGAAAGCCAAAGCCGCTTCTCGAAGAATCGCTTCTCAGGCCGAGGTGCCGGGTCCACGGAGATTGACTTTCTTTTCTGGCTCGGTCGGGCTGGGCGTGTAGGGTGCGCGCCCCGCGTCGTCGTCGTCATCCTGCAATTTGCTGAAAAAGTCGGTCTTGAACGTTGCGTCCCACGCGCTCCGAGCTTCCGCAGTCGTACAAGTCGGTTTGTCCAGAACCCTGAGCGTTTCAAGCGTCTCACCGATCCGCTTCACGAGTGCGTCGATCTTCACTCCGTCGGTGTCCTTGGTAAGGATCTCGGTGGAGTTGGCCGGATTCCGCACCTGACGATTCCCCTCCAACCGCCCTTTGGCGCCAGCTAGTGTGACGCGAAAGGCGCTGTCGTCTCTGCCGGGGTAATGGGAGAGTTTCTCGGCCGTTAATATCGTAAGGATCAACCCACTGAGGGAGTCGCCGTCAAAGTGGCTGCGCGAATACCGCTTTACGAGGCGCACGATTCGCCGGAGCTGTGGGTCGGATTTGCCGTCTTCGACACTGTTCTTTTCCTCCTTCGAGAACCAATCCGAGATTTCCCGAGGGTTCGAGTCGCGCCACTCATCGCTCGCAATTTCGAGTTTGGTGACATTCCCGTTGCCGTCGAGCGTGCGACGATAAACGGGAATGTCGATGTGGTGGCCGGCCGCGTAATTCACGCGGACGCAGTTCGTCTTGATGATTGGATCCTCGCGGAGTCCGCCGCCCTCGATGAGGGCAGCCTTCACCATGCGCTTTGCCTCGTCCGCCGTCCTGGCCGCGCCGTCTTTTTTGATGAGCTTGGCCGCATTGAAGCCGGCCCCATCGTCGATGTCGTAGTCATTGTCCTTGTGCTGGACCATGGTCTTCATCTTGTACGAACCTTGGATGAGGTGTTCGTCGGGTGTTGGCTCTTGATTCTTCTCCAGCCCACGCCTCATGCGATCGCGGTTCGCGTTGCGGTTCCCGCGCATCTGCTTTTGAATTTCGGACCCGATGTTTACCCTGTCATCGTGGAATTGAGTGATGTCGTCGGAGCAGTCTTTCATGGGATTTTAGGGTTGGCTGAAGATTGAATTGACCATCGCGCCGAGTGCCGTTCCTTTCGCACATTCTGACTGAACGTCCTGGGCCGTTTTGCTCCCGAGCCGTTCCAGCAGGTCCAAAGCGTCGGATGTTGCCAGATCGAGGCGCAAATGGCGGGACTGATCGGCGCTCACCTTCGGATTCGCGATTCGCTCATACCGGATGTCGTAGCCGAGGCGTCCAAAGTGTCCAGCGAACCGGCTGGCCATGTGATGATAGCCGGATGCCTGCACTTCGATGGACATGCCGGCAGCCTCACCACCGAATTTCCAGCCGAGCATTCCCCGATCGATTTTTGATCCAGGCACGTCGCCGGGGGCACCGCCAGAAGTGCCAACCGCAAGGATGACGATCGGCCGGGTGAGATGTTTGCCCTCCGCGTCGGTGCATAGGTCAATCGCCTCCAGCATCGCGATCAGCACTGGGTTATTCGCCCACAATCCGCCATCCACGAAACGCCCGAGCGTGATTTCGTGGGGCGCTTCGGCAACTTCTGCGACGGGCAGAAAGATCGGCGCCGCGCTGGTCGCCATGCAGGCGTCCACCAGCGTGACGTCGCGATCACGAGTGAGATGGGGGCTGTGTGGCGTTTTGAAGACCTTGGGCGTCCAGTCGTGGAGTCGGCAGGACGGAAGGCAGAGGGCGATATTGCGCCGTGCATAAATTGATCCGAGTGTATCTTGCCCGAGGATGTCCGTCAGCGCGCGCCGCAAGGGCTCAGAAGGGTTAGCCGGCTTTGTCAGATTGCGCCAAGCCCATCGAAGTGTCGCCCACGTACCATCCGGCTGTGGATCGACGAACAGCTTCCGTCCGATCTCCCGATACAGGGCGATCAACTCCTTCGTCGTCTTCCCCGCGGCCAGTCCACAAGCGAGGATTCCTCCCGTACTGGTACCGGCGATGAGGTCGAAATGCCGCCCGATCTCATACCCGGCCGTAGAGTTGGGCTCAAAGTGAGCGGCGATGCTGTGCAGGAGCGCGGTGGAGTATAGGCCGCGGATGCCGCCGCCGTCGATCGCCAGAACTCGAAACGGTTTTGTCATTTCCATGAAGATCCCCGCAGTGATTTGCACGAGGTATCGAGGCCAAGTTTCCTCAGGAAAGCAGGCACCGCTTTTACGACGCTCAAAGTCTTGCGGGCTGTAGCTTTATGAGGCGCACCCCACGGCGTCAAACACTTCGGAGCTGGGTCGAGTTTCACGGGCGAAAGTAGAAGCGAAGCGAATGAGGCTGGAACGCCGGCATCCTGCGCCGAATGCGTCAAAACGATCGGAACGCCATCCGGTGCAGGAGCGCGCAATCTGTTCGCAAGCTCGACGACGATTCTCGGCTGGAAACGCTCGACGTCTGCAAAGAGCAGCACAACTCCCGAAGCGAGAGCGAACTAACCGGGGAATTTAGTTTGTCGGAGTGTTTCGTACGACTGATGCCGACTATCGGGGCAAATGTCCAACCGACGATTCAAGGTGTTTTGATTCCGCGGGTATCCATACGTCGGGTCATAGATTCGCGGAAAACCGTGGCTGTTTCGCTCGGTGCGGGGACACTTCGAACAGATGTTAACGCTTGGCTCGAATTTGACGAAGTGATAAAAAGGCCCTCTCTGTTTGCCGCGCATGAACCATGGCTGCTCCCGAGACACGAAAATCACCCTTTGAGGGGTCGAGAGAGACCCGATTAAAAAGGATTGCGTACCTCGGCTGGGGTTCTTTGGTGTGGGACAAGCAGAAATTGAAAATTAAGGGAGAGTGGCAGAACGACGGTCCTCGTATGAAGGTCGAGTTTCTGCGCCAATCTGAGAGGTCAGGAAATCCACCGAAGCGCTATTTGTCCCTCGTTCTGAGTTCAAGAGGCAGCATTGTGCAAGGCCTCTGGGCACTTGCGGACCATGCCTCACTCGAATCGGCGAAAACAGATTTATGGCTGAGGGAGACACCAAAGGAGAGGGCAGGAAAATGGATTTACAGTTGGAGAAGCGGTGAAAAGGCGCCTAAGCTAGTCCTCGACTTGGAGAAATGGGCAAAGGAGAAAAATATCGATGCCGTGATTTGGACCGGCCTTCCGCCCAAGTGGAACGGAACGAACGGGTCGGCGCCTTCAAAAGAAGAAGCGGTTTCTTGGTTCAAAAAGCAAATCACTGACGGAGAAGCGGCCTTCGCCGAAGAATACGTCCGCTGCGCCCCAAAACAAATCGATACGGAATATCGGCGTGCTTTCGTCGAGCGGCTCGGGTGGGAAGCAGTCGAAAAACCAGAAACTGTTCAACGCGTTAAATACGCAGTGGCTGGTGCGATAGCGGTGGGAATACTGGCGCTCGCTGTCACGGCGATTTCGGTTAACAAGAGAACGGTAAATCACGTGCCAGAGCATCCGAATGCCACTCCGGCTCTGGTCGCTGTTACAAAAAGGCCGGAACCGCAGCCGCAATCGACTCCAGTTCCGCCGCCGGTTGCACAAGCTACTCCGGAACGAAAGAAATTGCTCAGTCTCGCTGAACTGACAGCGCTAGACACGCCGGATGAGATCATGCTGCAGAAGAATGGACCCTTCTTTTTCAAAAAGGGGACGATGGTGACTTTGATCGACGAAACACCACTGTTTTTCATCAAAGATTTCGTCCGAATAGGAAAGAAAGGAGAGCAACTCGAAGTGCTCGACTATCGCCCGGAAGCAAAACGCATTTATTGCAAGTCGCAGGCATCCGAGGGACGGGTAATAGCAATCAACTTCTTCGACGTGCACGCCGATCGCGCCCAAGCACAAAAAATTCCTGCAGAATCGCTGGTCCACGTCGAGAAAGTGGATGGAGAGAACGTAATTGTAAGTCTCGACGGTTTTGCCTTTATCCTACCCATTGCTGACACAGACTTGCTCGCGCGAGCCTCGAAGCTCAGGGATCGCCGGGAGATCGAAGCTGAACGCAGCGAAGCTGCCGAAAGGCTAGCCAAAGGTCGCATGGAAAAGGCTCAGCGGCTGGCTGCCGAACGAGAAGCAGCCGCAAACAGAACTGTCCCCAATTCAGAAAGCGGCTCTCATTTTTACGGCTGGACGTCTATCTCGAATGGTAGGTCCTGGAACTCAGCGCCAGAATCCGAAAAGGATGACTTGTGTCGGAGATTAGCAACTGTCAGTCACAAGGGGAATTCCGCTGCATTCTACAAAGACGCATTGAACGCCCTTTTCAATACAGATGATCCGTCTGTGCTTCGGACATCGCTAGACGGAGCGACGGCGCTTATAGAAGCGAGTAGCTCCTCGTTACCATTGAATCAGCGCAATTACTGATCCATCCGGAGCAACCGACGCTCAGCCACCTCGGGAGCGGAACCATTCGCTCATTGTGACCGCCGCGATGCCGGTGATCGCCCCGTCAATGAGCTTCAGCCCCATAACCTTTTCATAGAAGTCGGGATCGGAACCCTCTACCAGTTTGGCTGAAAGAGAAACGTTGATCGCGAGGCCGGGCTCCAAGTCGCTGCGCTGATTGCCGATGATGATCTCCGACATTTGTTGCCCGTTCAGGTGACATGGTGGATCACCTCCAAAAATTGGGGCGCGAGTTGACAGCGAGGCATCAGGAATATGGAGCACGCATTCGATCAAAAACGCGAAAACCTACCTTTGAGGCGTAGCGGAGCTGATTTCCAAAACGGGGCCAGCTTTCAGGCCCTTTTTCTATATTGGCATTGGTCCGTCGGAAGTCCGAGTGAGCCAAAAACGACGGAGTTTAAAAGCGCGCCATTTGACACCGCGCCACTGCCATGAATCGAAAACGCAAACCTTCTCGCTGGCCCTACCAGCTCGTCACGCCGCATTTCGAGATCCGCACGAACAAACGGGGAATAGCCTGGCTGTTGGCTTTGGTTGGGCAGCGCTGGCACACTGGCGATCATCGCGAAAATTTTGATGAAATGGCTCACTACCCCGTAAAAATGGTCAAGATTCACAAGGTGCCTCGGCATCGGTTGGCGAAACGATCGGCGATCCAACTATAGGAACAGTTTTGTCACTATAGTATAAATTTGTGCCTACTTGTCGGGCTCGCACATACCGCGTAATTTGCCACCCGACGCCATGAAAATCCCGTCATTGAATCCACAACAAAATCGTGCGGCAGGCGCCCTGCTTGGCTCCTTCATCGGAGACGCGATGGGTGTCGGGCCGCATTGGTATTACGATTTGGATGAACAACATCGCGATTACGGTACGTGGATCACCGGTTACACCACCCCCAAGGCGGGTCGGTATCACGAGGGCTTGCAAGCTGGTGATTTGTCCCAATCAGGATTCATCCTCAAGTTGACTGTCGAATCTCTTTTGTCGCGTGGCGGGTACGATGAATCCGATTTTTGCAATCGGCTCGACAAGGACCTTTTTCCGAGGCTTGACGGCACACCATCGAACGGGCCTGGCGGCTACACCAGCTACTCGATGCGCAATGCATGGCGAAAGCGCGTGGTTGAAAAGCGTCCATGGGGTCAATGCGCCGGAAACGCGGATACAACGGAGGCCATTGAGCGAGCCTTGGCGATAGCCATCCTTTACGCGAACAAACCGGCGGAGCTAGTCGAGTTCGTCGAGTCAAACGCAGCTCTGACTGAGTATGATGAGACCGTTCTGGCGCTGACCATCGCATTTTGCTCGGTTCTCGGTCTGCTTGTGGCCGGGCAACGATTTGATGCGAAGATCGGCGATACGCTCGTGCAGATGGTGGATGACGGAATTCTGCCTTTTCACGCCAGTCTGAGGCCGCAAACTCCTGCGTCGGGCCAAACTCGGCAACCTCTTGCGGGTCAGTTTTCTTCGCCGGACGCTTTGTTCCTGCCGAGGTGGGCGGCCGCGACCGCCGCCGACCCTGCGATCAAAATCGAACCGGCGTGGAAGATCACAACGGTCTATGGCATGCCGTGCGCAATTTACAATCTCCTGCCCACAGCCTACTATCTTGCCGCGCGGTTTCGGGACGACTTCGAGAACGCAATCCTGCACGCCGTTAACGGAGGCGGCCATAACCAAGCTCGCACCATGCTGACAGGCAGCCTCGTGGGCGCTCAAGTCGGGTTGAGCGGTATTCCGACGCGATTCCTGGAAGGCTTGAATGACCGCGAAGATCTAATCTCTTTGACCGTCAGGCTCGTTCAAATAGAGGTCGATTGACTCAGTTCCGCAACGAGTGCAGATACCGCGGGAAGCAATTATACGCGCGCCGTTTTTCGTTTTTGATCTTTTGCCACGGATTCGGACTTCGGTTTCAACCGGTTCTTTGGCATCGTTTCTAAGAATTTGTTTCCCCAGTGCCACATGGCGTCGACGATCGGTTTCAGAGTTTCACCGCGTTTGGAAAGTGAATACTCCACCTTCGGGGGAACCACCGCATAGACCTTTCGCTCGATGATCCCGTCCTCTTCCAGTTCGCGCAACTGCAGAGTGAGGATGCGCTGAGTGGCTCCTGGCACGAGCTTCCGAAGCTCTCCGTATCGCTTGGTTGCGCTGAAAAGGATGAAGAGAAGTTCTCCTTTCCATTTTCCCCCAATGGCTTCGGTGCAGGCTTCTACGGGACAGCCCAGTAGGTCGTAGCTTCTGTGTCTCATGGCGCTTTTACTCCTTTAGGAACATTTTCGTTAGTAGAGCACATTTTTGTGCCTATGTGGAGAAAATAATCCTGCCAACGAGATGCGCATAAACTCGCAAACGCGTGCCTCCGATGGTCTGCTTTCATGTGTGTTTCCATAGGCACATTTTTGTCACTGCGGCAAAAAATTGTGCCCACTTGCCACGAACGATAATCCGTTTCTGGTGTTGTCCATGAAAGAAAATGGCAATTCAGAATCCCCGCCGGCGATCCGGGGGCGAGGTTCTGTGGCGAATCCGGCGGGACGGTTTGAGCGTCTGTCGGTGGAGTATGACGCAGAGGCGTCGGTAGACGAAGAAGGCGAAGTCATTCAGCCGCGCACGCAATTTCTTCGTGATGATTCGCAATCGGTCCTGAGTTTCAACGATTCCAAAGACGTGCCGTTTCGGATCGGATTAAATCCATACCGCGGCTGCGAGCACGGATGCGCGTACTGCTACGCACGGCCGACGCACGAATACCTCGGGCTCTCCGCGGGATTGGATTTTGAAACCCGTATTTTCGTCAAGGAGCGCGCCCCTGAACTACTGGCCGCCGAGTTGTCGAAGAAATCTTGGCATCCTGAAATTATTGGCATGAGTGGCGTCACCGATTGCTACCAGCCAGTCGAGCGTCGCCTCGGGCTCACGCGACGGTGCCTGGCAGTGCTCGCGGATTTTCGGAATCCAGTGGGAATTCTCACAAAAAACCACCTCGTCACACGGGACATCGATCTACTTCAAGAATTGGCGCGTCACGACGCGGTGAGCGTTTCCATTTCGATCACCACGCTCGATGGTGAGCTTGCGAAAATTATGGAGCCGCGCGCATCAAGCCCCACGCGGAGATTGGCGGCGATAAAAGAACTCAGCGATGCTGGCATCTACGTGAGGGTGACCATGGCGCCGGTCATTCCTGGTCTAACGGATCACGAGATTCCGGCCATTTTTGCCGCTGCAGCGGAAGCAGGCGCGAAGTACGGAAGCCTCTTGTTGCTCAGGCTTCCTGGCGCAGTGGCGCCACTTTTTGAACAGTGGCTTGAGGAGCGGTTGCCCGGATCAAAGGACAAAGTTCTGGGACGCATTCGCGATATGCGCGGCGGCAAACTGAATGATCCCCGTCCGCATGTGCGGATGCGTGGAGAAGGGATTTTCGCAGACCAAATCCAAACGCTGGGCGCTATCGCTAAGAGGAAAGCTGGCTTCAAAGAGAGCAATCGAAAGAGACTTTCCGCCGCGGCGTTCCGTGTTCCTGGCACAATCTCTCAACTCGATCTCTTCAATTGATCATTGTTGCTGCACACAGAACTCGCAACAATTCTGATCGGAATACTTGCCACGTCTTCTATACCTTGGTGACGGACACCAAATAAGGCGCCCGTGTTGGGATTACGCATCTAAACAGGCATTCAGCCGGAGGTCGCGTTCGCCGACCAGTCGGCCACCCCCGTTGCGACCAAGCTCTGTACGGGACAAACGTGTCGCGACGGCGCCGGGCCGCTTTGCGGCGAGCATTCCCGCTGTTAATGGGGGACACGAAAGCTTCAACTCCGAAACGATCAAGCAAAGCAGAGGCGTCAAACGTGAGCACGACTTGAGGACGAGTGCCGCAAGCGCTCCGCTGCCTGTCCATGCGCTCTCGGTCGAGCCAAAAGAAGACAAATCCGTTCAGCAATGCGTACCAATCGGCGGGGTCAAGGTCGCCGTCGAGTGCTTTGGCGAGTGCGGCGGGCGGCATCGGGCGTTGATCGCGGATGAGCACGTCCTCAGACAGGCGGACATTGCCAGGTCTATGCCCACGGAGGATGCATTTGCGCTCCGGTTCCGAAATTTGGGTCATGCCAACTAACCGTTCGGCACTCATCAATCCATGTTTGAGAATCGAACGAAGATTAGATGCTTCCGCGAGGTGATAGAGATACTCCATACGGCGTTTCATGCGTCAGAGCGGTCAGGCAGAGTGACCTTCGATTGGAGCGACTTATGAGGAGCCAACGCAATCCGCAATTTGGAGTAGGCGTTTACGAGAGCATCGAGCGTAAAGCCCCGATTGAGACCGCTTGGGTTAGGAAGAATCCAAGCCATCGTCCCGGCAAACTCCTTCGGGAAGTGGCCCCAGTGGAGGTCTGATTGGGCGATCATCAGCGACAAGGCCCGCTTTCCGAGAAAGGCGATTGAACGAGGAGCGTAACTGCGCATCTTGGATTCAAGCTCAATTCGGGCTTGCCTAAATTCATCCGGCAAAACCTCAGCCGCCTTTTTGGTCGGCCGGCGAACAGCCGCGGTGATGCCGCAACCATATTCGAGCAGACGCTGCTCGTCCTGCGGTTGGAGGCGCACATCAGTGAAACCGGCGAGGTGAAGCACTTTCCAGAACCGATTGTTTCCGTTTGCGAAATTGTGGCCCGCAATGGCTGCGCTCAAGGCCGGATTGAGACCACAGAAAATAACGTCCAAGCTCGGAGCGAGGATGTCCGATTCATAACCGACTGACTCGGCCGCCTGGTTCCATTCCGTGTTTTTCAATACGTTGGAATCTTAGGCCGTTTTAGGTTTCAACTTATGCTCAGGCACCGTCGCCAAAAAGCCGGTCCCCCAATCAAACATTGTATCGATAATTGGCTTCAGCGATTCGCCAAGTTTGGAGAGCGAATACTCCACCTTCGGTGGGACTTGGGCGAAAGCCTTTCGATTGACCAACCCGTCGTCTTCTAACTCTCGTAGCTGCGTAGTTAGCATGCGCTGGGTGGCATTAGGAATGAGCTTTCGCAGCTCATGGTGGCGTTTCGTCCCGGTGAAAAGGACGTACAGAATCATACCCTTCCATTTGCCTCTGATGATCTCAGCGCAAACTTCAATGGGGCAGCCCAAGCGATCGTATTGTTTGTTTCTCATATTCGTTTCTCTCCCATAGGCACATTTATGTGACTACGGCACATAAATGTGCCTACTTGTCAAATAGGAAGATACAGCGTAGTTTCTTTTCGCACAAGTCAAGAAGCCCATAACCAATTCATGACGAGGTAATTACAATGAACAGAACTCGAATCTTCAGGGACCTCCACTCGGAGAAAAACAAGCTGCTGATCCTCCCCAATGTTTGGGATGCAGGCGGTGCGCGCATCGTCGAATCACTCGGTGCAAAAGCAATCGCGACGACGAGCGCAGGCGTCGCGTGGTCGAAAGGATACCCGGACGGAAACCTCATGCCGGCGCGCCTTCTTTTGCACCTGGCGGGCGAGATCGTCAAAGCGGTGAAGATTCCTGTATCGATCGATTTCGAGGCCGGATATGCGGACAAGCCTTCTGCGGTCGTGGAGAATCTCAGGCCGATCGTTGCTTCCGGAATCTCGGGAATCAACATTGAGGACGGAACCGATGCGCCGGCTGTCCTTGCGAAGAAAATCGAGGCGATTAAGAAGATGGCTTCGCTGGAGGGCGTCGACATCTTCGTAAATGCACGCACAGATGTTTATCTTCAGGATCTCGTAGGCGACGACGAGAAGGTAAAAGAAACCCTCAATCGCGCCGCTACGTATCAAGACGCCGGCGCTGACGGTCTTTTCGTGCCGGGTCTCACCGGCACTTCGGACATTGCCAAGATCACCAAAGGCACTGGATTACCGGTCAATCTAATGGCCTCCCCCGAACTGCCAAAGGCGGACGGCCTGGCGAAACTCAACGTGCGGCGTCTGAGCGCTGGAACGGCCATCGCGCAGATCGCCTACAAGCACTTGGCGCGGCTTGCCGAGAACTTCCTCAAGGAAGGGGACTGTGGGGTTTTGAGTGAGGAGGCGATGGGGTATTCGCAACTTCAGGAACTCTTTGCCGAGAAAAAGTAAGACTATGCACCTTGAGAAGAAGCTTTTCACTCCGGTCCAAGTCGGACCGATCACGCTGAAACACCGCGTTGTCTTGCCGCCGCTCAGCCGGCTTCGCGCACATTGGCCGACTGCTGTCCCCACGGATCTGATGCTGGAGTATTACACTCAGCGTGCATCCGATGGCGGGCTGTCGATGGCTGAAGGTACGGCTGTATCGCCTGCTGGGCGCGCTTATCACACCGGGCCTGGGCTTTGGAACGGTGAACAGGTTGCGGGTTGGAAACGAATCACCGATTCGGTTCACGCCAAAGGTGGATTCCTGTTCGTCCAACTGACGCACGCCGGCCGAGCGACAAGCTCTGTGTTCACAAATGAGATGCCGGTCTCGGCTTCCGTGAATCCAGAGTATTGGGAGAATAAATCGGTCGTGGTTTCCACGCCCAGCGGATTCACGTTACCTTCGCCACATCGCGCGCTCGAAGTGGAGGAAATTCGCGCGATAGTTAATCAGTTCCGCCTCACCGCCGAAAACGCGAAACGCGCGGGTTTTGACGGCATCGAAATCCTCGCCGGCCAAGCTCATTTGGTGGAGCAATTTCTGCACGATAGCAGCAATCAGCGCACTGACGAATACGGCGGATCTTTTGAAAACAGAGAGCGATTCCTCATCGAAATTCTCAATGCGGTGACAACGGTGTGGGACGCGAATCGCGTTGGCGTTCGGATTTCACCGAGCAGCGTTTTCGCCGGCATGGGCGACAGCAACGCTCGTGCGCTCTACCGAGATCTCGCCGAGCGCTTGAACGCGTTTGGCCTCGCTTATCTTCACGTCATTGAGCCACGGATAAGCGGCGCAGACACAGTGGCCGAAGGCGACGGACCGGTCGCCTCGTTGGAGTTAGGGAAAATCTTCAAGGGCACCATGATTGCCGCGGGAGGGTTCACTCCGGCCACTGCCGAAGCCGCTGTTACGAGCGGCCTTGCCAGCCTGATTTCATTCGGGCGGTTTTTCACGTCGAACCCGGATTTGCCGTATCGGATCAAAAACGATCTGCCGCTTACTCCCTACGATCGGAACACGTTCTACGCATTCGACGCGCGTGGTTACACCGACTGGCCCGTCTGCCAGGGGCCGGGAGCGATCTAAACTGCATAGGTATTATGAACCCGAAATCTGAACCCGGATCAACCAAGTCCGTAGTGGCAGTATTTGGTGCCCCCGGTTACACGGGGCGCTTCGTTATCGCAGAATTGTTGCGCCGAGGCGTGACGCCGATTGCCATCGCCCGTAAAGCTGAAGCCCTCTCGGCAGCGGGCTTTGCCGAAAAGGGAGTCCCTTGCCGTGTGGCGACCGTTGACGATGCGGCGTCGCTCGATCGAGCACTTCATGGCGCTCAAGCCGTCATCAATTGCGCGGGACCATTTATGGACACGGCCGAACCCATCGCAAACGCAGCTTTGCGCGCCGGGGCTCACTATATCGATGTTGCCGCTGAGCAAGACACCGTGCGGAAGACGTTGGAAAACTTTGATGAACCTGCGCGGAAGGCAGGGAAGTCTGTCGTTCCTTCGACAGCTTTTTACGGCGGATTGTCGGACTTGATAGCCTCATCCCTGTTGGGTGACTGGGATGCCGTAGATTCCATCGAGATTCTGATGGGCATGGACAGTTGGCACCCGACGCCAGGAACACGGACAACGATCGAGCGAAACATAGTTGGGAACCTGATGATCACGGGAGGATGCCTCACGCCGGCGTGCAGTCCACCCACGCCGAAGCGCTGGGGCCATTCAGGGGCGTTTCGCGACCAAGATGTCATCGAGGTGCCGTTCTCCGAGTCCATCGTGATCTCGCGGCATGTGAAGGTCTCTGAACTCCACAACTTTCTTCCGCTGGTTGCTGTCAATGAGGTCCTCAACAAGGCGACACCCAATCCGGCTGCCTTTGATTCCATGGGACGGTCGGCTCAAAAATTTGCCGTCGACGTGATCGTCACCCGCGGCAATGAAAGCCGGCGGGCGATTGCGAGCGGGCATGACATTTACGCGGTAACAGCTCCGATCACGTGTGAAGCAGCTAAGCGTTTAATCGCAGGCGGGGTTCTCGCCGGCACTCACACACTTGGCCAAATTTTCGATGGCAAAGATTTCTTGGAGTCTCTCGGGTCGGACCATCTGACCTTCGAGATCGCGACCGCTTGAACAACCTCAACAACACTATGGCCTCAAACATTTACTCTTTAGACTTATCAAAACAGCCGCCCCGAGGATTCCGCGTGCGGTTGGGCAATTACTCCATTCTCGCCCGTATGCTCGATAAGGGCCGCGCGACACTCAACGAGAAGAACGGTGAGTACGAATACGGCTCCACAATGGATCAGTACGTCTGCCAGTTTGCCGGCTTTGATTCCGACGCGCTGCTGAAAGAACTGGCCACGGGCAAAAGCGACGGTGAGATCCTTCAGTGGATTCGGACGAATTCGCGTACTCCTCGCGCAGCGTGGGAGATCGATGCGTGGTCCTCGTATATGGAAAAGCGTGGGCCGGACAGCGACCGAGAGACCCTGGAATTCTTCACCGACTACGTTGGGAATTGCTCGATGACTCGCGATGACATCAAGACCTGGTTCGAGGCTATCGAGCTAGATGATTACGTAACTTTCGGAGGGAAGGCTTAGCCAACAACGGGCCTCGACTGCTCAAAAATCAACCAAACAGATAAATTATGCGTTTCCAAAATAAAGTAGCTATTGTCACTGGCGGTGCTTCCGGCATCGGTAAAGAGGTCGCGACTCGTTTTGTCGCGGAAGGCGGTTCGGTCGTCATCAACGGCCGCAACGCCAAAAAAACGGAAACTGCCGCGCATGAGATCGATCCCTCAGGCAAGCATGTTGCCGTCCACGTCGGCGACGTTGCTCTACCCGCGACCGGCGAAGCACTTGTGAAGACTGCGATTGACCGATTTACTCGTCTCGACGTGCTCTTCAACAATGCCGGTATCTTCGCACCGAAACCGTTCATCGAAGTTACCGAAGAGGAATACGACCGATTCTTGAACGCCATCCTCAAGGGCAGTTTTTTCACTGCCCAAGCCGCCGCGAAGGCTATGAAGGCTGCCGGTAAAGGCGGCGCGATCGTCCAGACCGGCTCGATGTGGGCGCTACAGGCGATTGGCGCGACGCCTTCGTCAGCATACTCGGCCGCGAAGGCGGGCGTTCATGCGCTCGTGAAGAACCTCGCGATTGAGCTGGCGCCTGACAAAATCCGCGTGAACGCAATCGCGCCAGCGGTGATAGAGACCCCGGTCTTCGACACGTTCTTAACCTCTGAGCAGGTCAAGGCCGTGCTACCGACCTTCAACGCACTTCATCCGCTCGGTCGCAATGGCCAAGCCGCTGACGCCGCGGAGGCACTTCTGTTCCTCGCCTCGGATCAGGCGAGTTTCATCACGGGCGTCGTTCTACCTGTCGACGGCGGTGTCATGGCCGGCCGGCAGTGACGTACCGGCCATCAGTCGCGGTCCTTGCATCGGACGAGATCAACTTCGTCAATGCGTCATACCTCATCGTGGACGGCGATTTCGTCCAGGCGTGAGAAACCCACGATGTCGCAGACCGTCTGAAGATGGCGGTCGGCGATTTTTTTCATCAATTAACGGCGGCAAGCGGCATATTCCGCTCTGTCAGAACTTTGATCTTCGCAGCCGAGTTGGCCGGGCCACCCGCGAAGGTGAGTTTGGAAAATTCGATCGGTTCCTTCGTTTTGGCGTCGACGACGATGGGGCTGATCTTTTTGAGGGTACTCTTGTCCACCAACTGCGTGTCGAGGCCGCTGGGAGACGAGTGCTCGTTTCCCCAAACCATGATCATCGCCAGAACGGGCAAAAAATCCTCGCCCGCCTTGGTGAGCACGTATCTCGCACGCGGGGGATTGTCTTGATAGAGTTCCTTTCTCACGAGGCCCTCGCTAACGAGGGTGGAGAGTCGTTTGCTCAATACGCCCGGCGCGATCAGCAAATTTTTCTGGAATTCGTCGAAGTAGGTGAGCCCCTGGCCGAGATCGCGGAGGATCAAAAGGCTCCAATGATCACCGATTTTATCGATGGCGCGAGCGATCGAGCAGAGGTCTGTGCGGTCATTTTTTTTCATAAATTATTCAAAGGTAGAGGCTTTGATCTGTCAGTTACTACCGTAAAAGTAGTTCATACTTTTTTTGAAGTCAATGCGATTTTGCCATTGACTCCTTTTCTAATAGTTACTATTCTGCGCGTAGTTGCTACCAAAACTATACCGAAAACACAAAACTGCACATGAACACTCAAACTCTCAATCGCACCATGGAACCCTTCATCGCTGATCCTGAAACCGTCGCGCCGGTCGCAACCAAAAAAGCCGGGCGGAAGTCGGCTGGAAACAAATCCAACAAAACGGTGCGGAACCTTGCCGTTCTCGCTCTCGCTATCGGCATTGGGGCCGCCGCCTACGAATGGCACGGCTCCGCGGCTTCCGTGGCGACCGTGACGGAGCTACCGTCCGTCGCCGTCAGCACGCCGCTCCAGCGTGATCTGGAAACGCGGCTTGGATTTTTGGGTCAGTTCGCGGCCGTCGAGCACGTCGAGGTCCGCGCTCAAGTCGGTGGAGTTCTCACTCAAATCAACTTCAAAGACGGTGATGTTGTTCACAAGGGCGACGCGCTGTTTACCATCGATCCGACCCCCTACGAAATTAAGTTGAGCCAGGCCAACGCCCAGCTTGAAAACACCACGGCTCGGCTCGATCTCGCGAATCAACAGCTCGTCCGGGCCAGGATGTTGAAAAAGTCGGATGCTGGCACGACCGAAAACGTTGACCAACGCGTTGGTGAGCAAAAGGCGGCGGAGGCAGCCGTAAATGAAGCCAAAGCGCTGGTGCGCGACGCCAAGTTCGATCTCGACCATACCAACATTACCGCGCCGTTCACTGGCCGAATCGGGACCCATATGGTGTCCGTTGGCAATCTGATCTCCGGTAGCCGCGCCGGCAGCAGCCCGACCACCATTCTAACCACGATCGTCTCGTTGGATTCGATCTACCTCAACTTCGACATGAGCGAGGCCGAATACCTGACGTTTGCTCGTCAGCGCGAAAAGGAGAAAGGCCCGATCGCCAATAAGGTGCTCGTCTCGCTCAGCGATGAAAAGTCCTTCACCCGCGAGGGCACGCTCGATTTCGTCGACAACTCGATCGATCGCTCCAGCGGAACGATTCATGCCCGCGCGACCATTCCGAACAAAGACCAGTTGCTCACTCCCGGTGGATTTGGTCGCGTGCGGCTGGCGTTGTCGGCCCCTGAGCCGACACTGCTCGTTCCTGATTCTTCGGTAATGCCCGATCAATCGAGTCACGTCGTCTTGACCGTCGGTTCGGACAACGTGGTCAAGTCGCAGCAGGTGGAGGTGGGAGATCTGCGCGGTGGGTTGCGCGTCATTCGCTCGGGCCTCGCGGCCAATGACAGGGTGGTTGTTGGCAGCCTTACTACGACCGCTCCAGGCTCGAAAATTAGTCCGACCAGCGGACAAATCGCGTTCAGCAACGACCAGGACTAACGGGTAATGAAACTAGCCCACTTCTTCATTGATCACCCGCGGTTTGCGACCGTGATCAACATCTTCATCGTGGTGTTCGGGATTGCAGCGATGTCGAAGCTGCCGATCGCGCAGTATCCGAACATCGTTCCGACGACCGTCCAGATAACGACGTCCTTTCCGGGTGCCTCTGCGGATACGGTCGCACGAACCGTCGCGACACCGCTGGAGCAAGCGGTCAATGGCGTCGAGAAGATGGACTACATCACCAGTCAGTCGACTGGTGATGGCCGGCTGACGATCACGGTGATCTTCAAAGTGGGCACCGATCCAAATACTGCGCTGATGCTCACGCGAAACCGCGTGCAGGACACGCTGTCTCGCTTGCCGCAGGAAGTTCAGCTCCAAGGTGTTCAGGTCAAGAAAACCATCCAGGCTCTTCTCTTGGGGGTCCATGTGTATTCACCAAAAGGGACGCGCAGCGCTGAATACCTGAGTAACTACATGCTCAAAATTCGGGACGAGATCGCGCGTCTCCCGGGCGTCGCGGACTTCTGGGTTCTCGGGGAGCGCCAGTACGCGATGCGCATCTGGATCGATCCGGATAAAGCCGCAGCATACAATATCAGCGCGAGCGAGATCATGAGCGCCCTACGTGCCCAAAACGCTCAGGTGACGGCTGGCGTCTTGAACCAGCCGCCGGTTGCAAATCACGCGGCATATCAGATCAATGTGGAGGCTCTTGGCCGTCTCACTACGCCTGAAGAGTTCCAGGACATTATTGTCAAATCAGACAACCAGGGGCACATCACTCGCATTCGTGACATCGGCCGCGCCGAGTTGGGCTCGGTGGACTACGGCTCGATAGCCTACGCCGACAAATTCGTCTCCACTCCGTGGTGGGTGATCGCGACGCCAGACGCAAATGTGGTGGAAGTTGAGCACTCGATCTGGAACAAGATGGCAGAGCTTAAAAAGACGTTCCCGTCGGACGTTGACTACATTAACATTTACGATCCGACCACGTTCGTAAGTCAGTCGATCGACGAGGTGATTCTGACGATCTTTATCGCGATTGGCCTTGTGGTTGCCGTCGTCTACAGCTTCTTGCAGAACTGGCGAGCGACCCTCATTCCGGTTGTTGCCATTCCGGTATCGCTAATCGGCGCATTCACCGTCCTTTCGATCCTCGGCGTTTCGATCAACAATCTCTCGTTGTTTGGCTTGGTGCTGGCGGTCGGCATCGTGGTGGATGACGCGATCGTGGTGGTCGAGAACGTCGAGCGGAATATGAGCCTCGGCATGGCGCCTCGCGACGCGGCGCACCGGACGATGGATGAGGTATCCGGAGCGTTGATCGCCATTGCTCTCACGCTCTGCGCAGTGTTCGTCCCGTCAGCGTTCGTCTTCGGCATCCCGGGGATGTTCTTTAAGCAGTTCGCAATCACCATCGCCGCTTCCACGGTAATCTCGTGCTTCGTTTCGCTGACCTTGAGCCCGGCGCTCTGCGCTGTGCTATTGAAGCAGCACAAGGCCGAGGGACAGCACGAGAAGCCGCGTGGCCTCAGCCGCCTCGTGCAGCCGCTTTTCGGTCGCTTCAACCACGCTTTCGAGTGGTTGTCGACGAGCTACGGCAAGATGACCGGCAGATTCGTCCGCGTGCTCGGCGTTATTCTGGTTGCTTACATCGCGCTGATTAGCCTGACGGGTTTCCAGATGTCGCGGATGAGCACCGGCTTCATTCCGGACCAGGATATTGGGTATCTCGTCACGATCGTTTTCATGCCGCCAGGCGCGAGTTTGGAACGCACCAATGAGGTCGCCCTGGAGGTCAACGATATTGAGTTGAACACTCCTGGCGTCGAACACTCCTCAGCCATTGCGGGGTTCGATGTGACGACTTCGACGATCGCCCCTAACGTAGCCACTGTCTTTACTTCGCTGCCGTCGCTCTACGGCCATCACGTAAAGGGCGTCAACGCAGCAGTGATGGTGAAAAGGATGCGCGAACGCCTTGCCGGATTCAAGGATGCCACCGTCCTCGTGATCAACCCACCTGCGGTGCAGGGCCTTGGCGCCGCCGGTGGCTTCAAGATGATGCTGGAGGATCGTGCCGGGCTTGGGCCTCAAGCTCTCGCTAAAGCGACCAATGATTTGGTTGCGGCCGCGAACAAGGACAAAACTTTTGCTGGCGTGTTCACACTCTACAGCGCAGGCGCGCCTTCGGTTTTCGCCGATATTGATCGCCAGAAAGCCGAGAAAGTCGGCCTGACGCCGACGGATGTTTTCTCCACTTTGCAGCTTTATATCGGTTCGCAGTATGTGAATGACTTCAACTACTTGGGCCGCACCTATCCGGTATTCGCCCAAGGAGATGCGGCGTTCCGTAAATCTCCAGCCGATATTGCTCGCCTGAAGGTGCGCAACATCACTGGCGAGATGGTGCCGGTGGGATCGGTGGCAAGCTTCAGGGACCAAACTGCGCCTTACCGCATCCCCCGATACAACCTGTTCCCTGCGGCCGAGGTGATGGGTGCGGCTGCGCCTGGCGTTTCTTCGGGAACGGCCATGGAACGGTTGGAGCAGTTGGCAACCAAGACTCTTCCGAAAGGCGTCAGCTTTGAATGGACCGATCTTTCGCACCAGCAAGCGCAAAAGGGCATACCAACGCTGGCGATCTTCGCAGCCTCCGCCATCTTCGTCTTCCTCGTGCTGGCCGCTCAATACGAGAGCTGGGCGACGCCTTTGGCGGTGGTGCTGATTGTTCCCATGTGTCTCTTGGCGGCCTCGCTCGGCCTGTTTTCCAGAGACATGCCGATCGATATTCTCGCTCAGATTGGCTTCATCGTGCTCGTTGGACTAGCTGCCAAAAACGCAATCCTGATTGTGGAGTTTGCGAAGCACCACGAAGATCATGAAGGCGCCACGGCCGAAGATGCGGCGACTCTTTCGGCGAAAGAACGGCTCCGCCCGATCTTGATGACCTCGTTCGCCTTTATTCTAGGTGTGTTCCCACTGGCCGTGGCGACCGGCGCCGGTTCAGAGATGCGTCAGTCAATCGGAACGACGGTCTTTTTCGGAATGCTCGGTGTCACCGTGTTCGGCCTCCTGTTCACACCGGCGCTCTACACCATGGTTCAAAAAATCAGCAAAAGCTCGGAGCAATGACTCAACAATCGCGATCGTATAAACTCAGAATAACCAGTTCACTGTTGAGCCTGGCCCTGGGGAGCTGCGCAATAGGTCCCGACTATGTGAAGCCGGGATCGGCACTCGCGGATTTCCACAATCGGGTCAAATCGGGTCCCGCGGCGCCGACGCTTGAGCGCTGGTGGACTGGATTTGATGATCCGGAGCTGGTCAGGATTATCCAGACCGTATTAGATCAGAGTCTTGATCTGGCCGCTTCCATAGCTCGGGTGAAAGAAGCGCGTGCTGTGGCCGCAGGGAGCAGTGCAGCGCTCCTGCCGACATTGGATTTCAACAGCTCGATCAGCCGGGAACGCCAAAGTCTTCTTGGACCATTCGGGACGATCGCCAGCACAGTCCCCGTCTATAAGCGCAACACAACGGATTATGTGGTCGGCCCAGCGGCAAGCTGGGAAATCGACCTTTTTGGAGGTTTGCGGCGTGGCGCAGCAGCGGCGAAAGCTGAAGCTGAGGCCGCCATTGCAGATCAGGCAGGAACTCGGGTGATCGTCGCCGCGGATGCAGCCGATGCTTATTTCCAGATTCGTGGCTACCAAGCGCGCCTCGCCATCGCAGAGAATCAAGTCAAAGATGACGAACGCCTATTGCAGCTAGTCCGTGCTCGTTACGGAGCGGGCGCGGCGGGTGGGCGAGAAATCGCACAGGCTGACGCTCTGTTGAAACAGGCGCTCACCGCAACTCCACCGCTTCGGATTGGACTCGAACAACAGTTGAACCGGCTCGACGTGTTGATGGGATTGCAGCCAGGAACGTATGCGAAGACGCTGAAGGCGAGTTCCAAAATTGCGTCCTTCCCCGCGATTCCGGGTGATCAACATCCGATCGATGTGCTGCGTCGCCGTCCCGACATCATTGCCGCAGAGCGCCGGCTCGCCAGCTCTAACGAGCGAGTCGGTCAGGCAATTTCGGATTATTACCCCAAAATATCACTGGCAGGTGCCTTGGGCTTCGACAGTCTCACTAGCCCACACCTTTTCAAAGGCGCTGCTTTTCAAGCGGTTGGCAGTGGTGCGTTGCGTTGGCGGATTTTCGATTTCGGCAAGGTAAACGCCGAAGTTGCGCAGGCTCGTGGCGCTAATGCGGCAGCTTTGGCGCTCTACCGGCAATCCGTATTGCGGGCTGCTGAAGACGTTGAGGACTCGCTGTCGTCTCTGGCTCAAACGAAGGTCCTCGTCGACCAACTGCAAGATGAAGTGCAGGCGCTCCTTAAGTCCCGTGATCTATCCGAAGAATCATATAAAGCCGGGTCAATTACGATCACTGATGTGCTCGACGCCGATCGCCAACTGTTGATCGCGCGTGACGAGCTGGACGCTCGACGGGTCGACACTGCCAGAGCTGCTGTTGGCGTATTTCGTGCGCTTGGCGGGGGATGGGATGAATCAAAGGCACAGCCCAAAGCCTCCGTGGCTAGCCGATAGCACCTCATGGTTTCCCTTGTCTCTTTTGCCGATCGCGTTCCTCGCGGCGGCCCAACCGTTAGAAACAACAAGCAGATGAATCTTCGACAGATCGGAATGCGAAAAGGGCAAGTCCATTTCCGAGGCCGCGTTGCTCGGCGCACGCGTCCGGTTGCGGCCCATTTTGATGACGTCGTTCGCCTTTATCCTCGGCTGCGTGCCGCTTTGGCTGGCCTCCGGTTCCGGCGGTGTTTCACGCCAAACCCTCGGCACGGTCGTCATCGGCGGTATGCTGGGCGCAACGCTCGTGGACGTTTTTATTGTGCCGGTCACCTTTGTGATTGTTGAAAAGCTCGTCCTTCGTTTTGGCAAAAAGGCCCGCGAAGCGCACGTCCCAGAATCGCCAGTGCAGATGGGGCCATCTGGTAAAGCTTCACTCGTCCCCACCATGCCCGGATAGCGCGGTTGGCGAAGTTCCATCGACCGGGAAAGCAACGTCGTCATAGCCCATAGCTATGGCCGATATTGAAGCGCGAGACGCCTTTTCCAGAGCGGAAACAGCTTCCCGCGCCCGGAAGCAAAAATCCAAGATCGGTCGATGTGCGGCCCGCCCTGAATCTCTCACGACGTACATTGTTTTAAAGGATGGACAACGCACCCCGTTTCGCTCCCAATCCATGTTGCTTGATAAGTGCCTGCGGCAATTTCAGTTGTGCGGCCTTCCAGAACAGGTGGCTCGACACGGTTGGTTCCGCCGGCAACCGCGTAAATAGCATCCGCCCCACCACAGCGTCATTTATGACCACGGCTTCTCAAAATTGTCCGGCGCCCGCCCGCTGCGGCCGTCCCGCGAGTCAACAGCCGCAACATCATCGGCAGCCGCACCGCCGGATCCTTGCCAAATCGATCGCCACGCTCGCAACGTCGCTACTGTTGGCGACTTCTCATCACGGTTTTGCCAACTCGGGGAGTTGGCTCGCCGTGCCCACCAACGGCAATTGGGAACCGGCCGACCAGGAAACGAACTGGAGCAACGGCACCGGTGTCGGCGCATTCCCTGGAGCGACAGGGGGATACAGCAGCACGGATGTGGCGACGTTCAACACCGCCAGCACATACACCAATATCACGATCAATAATCCTGGCCTTCTTAATGTTGGTGGGATCACTTTCACTGGCTCGGCGTCGAATTACGCCGTCGGCGTCACCTCCGGGCAGGGAATCCTAGTCACGGGCGGCGGCACCGTGCAGATTGACGGTTCGCTCACAGCCACGAACGCGGTTGAATACGTGGGCGCCCCGTTGGTCATCAGCACTAACGGAGCGGCCAGCTTAAATCTGGTCAACGACAGCGCCAACGGGACCGGCTCTGGTGTGGGCACGTTGGATATTGGCGGTACCGTCGGCGGGGACGGCGGGAGCGGCACGGCGACTCTGGTTCTCTCCGGCTCGAACACCAGTGCCAACTTCAATTACAGTCTGAGTGGCAACACCATCGACGGAGTCATTTCCGACAGCTCCTCTGTCGCGTCTGGCAGCGGTTCGACGCTGGCCCTCATCAAATCCGGCACGGGCACCTGGGTCCTCACCGCCGCGAATACCTATACCGGACCGACTCACGTCGAGGGCGGCGTTTTGCAGATTCTCTACAACGGTTCAATCGCGGCTTCATCTTCGGTACTCATCGATCAAGGCGCGACGCTCGGGGTAGCTACTACCAGCGCTTTCACGAACAACGTGACCGACAATGGCACCGTGCTGGTCAACGCGGTTCTAAACGGGTTGGTAATCACGGGTAACCAAACGTTATCCGGCCAGATCAGCGGAACGGGCAATGTGCTCATATCCGATTCCTCGATCGTGACCCTGGCGAATATCAACACTTACCAGGGTGGCACGACCTTCAATGGCGACAAACTTCAAATCGGCACGACAACGGCGGCGGCCACGGCCGGCACAGGCACGATTTACTTGAACGGGGAACTCGAATTGGTCAATGTGTCCGGCGGCGTCCTCAGCAATAATATCACCAGTACGGCCGGTGGTTTCGGATATATCGTGCCCGAATCGACCGGCACCATCACCATGACTGGCGCCATCACCGACGGTCCTGGCGGAGGGAAAACTGCGTTCGAGCAAGGCACCGGCAAGGTGATTCTGGCCAATACCGGCAATACGTTCTCCGGTGAATTTGACGTCACGAATGTCCAAATTGGCACGCCGACCGTCGCGGGCTCCGCCGGACCCGGGTCCGTCACTCTTTACGGCGGCGGTACCCTGGCCATCGTCAATATCGGTGGTGCATCCGCGAACACCCTGCCCAATGAGATCTACGGTGCATCCGGCGGCGGAACGGTGCTGGTCAACTCGGCGAACACCAACACACTCTCGGGTATTCTCACCGATGCTGGCGGGGCCAACATGCTCATGTTGACCCAGAGTGGCACGGGCACAACGATCGTCACGGGTGCCGATTACTACTCCGGAAAAACAACCGTCTCCGGCGGAACGCTTCAGATCGGCGATGGAGCCACTGCGGGCACGACCATCAAATCCTCTGGTACGGTGCAGATCAATGCAACCGGGAGCCTGGCAATCGATCTGCCCAGCGGTTCGACCTTTGCCAATGCGGTATCCCTCAACGCAACCAACGCCGCTCTCAATACCGTTCAGACGGGAACCAATACGCTCTCTGGTGTGATCAGCGGTAGTGGTATCCTGAACCAGAATGGAAGCGGTACAACGATCCTGACCGCCAAAAACACCTACACGGGCGCAACGACGATCGACGGTGGAACATTGGCCGTGGATGGTTCAATCGGTGGCGACGGTGCGGTGACAGTCAGCACTGCGGGCACGCTGGCCGGAACCGCAACTATTGCCGGGACCGTCTATGTTCTGGCGGGAGGCACCATGAGCCCCGGCAGCAACGGCACGCTCAAAATTGGGGGCGACTACGCGCAGAA
>Ga0206824_10025_pt1 | contig 47007 bp, 48 predicted proteins | sample Alteio_BWOrgCont_82_FD_152874 | JGI IMG/M metagenome (GOLD analysis project Ga0206824, IMG submission 152874) | Enriched cells from forest soil in Barre Woods Harvard Forest LTER site, Petersham, Massachusetts, United States -... | ecosystem: Environmental > Terrestrial > Soil > Temperate forest >...
CCGGGGTGCGTGGACGGTAGTGCGGTGTTCTCCCATGAAGGCTCATTTTTCCATTCGTCTGGCTCGAGATGCGGATGTCGCGGCGTTGGAGCGATTGATACCGCTTTCGGTGCGCGGATTGCAGGCGGGGTCGTATTCGCCGGCGCAAATGGAGGCGGCGCTGGGGCCGGTGTTTGGCGTGGATCGGCAGTTGATTCGGGATGGGACCTACTTCGTCGTGGAAGCAGATGGGGAAATCATCGGCTGCGGCGGATGGAGCCGGCGGAAGGCGGTGTTTGGTGGGGATCGCGAGCGGCGAGGGGAGGATGAAGTGCTTGATCCGAAGAGTGAACCGGCCCGCATTCGCGCATTCTTTGTGCATCCGAATTGGGCGCGTCGAGGCGTGGGGAAGTTGATCCTCGGCCACTGCGAAGCTGCGCTTTGCGCCGCGGGTTTTCGGGACGCGGTGATGGTCGCGACGCTGGCGGGAGAGCCGCTCTATGCGGCGTGTGGCTACCAGGTCCTCGAACGTTACGAAGTACCGCTGGCCGGTGGGTTAATGCTGCCGGTGGTCCGGATGGGCAAAAACTGGGCTCACAGCCGCACTTGAATCTTACACGATTAACTTGGCGATCGGCGTGCCCTTGTCAGTCACCGGAATCGGGCGTTCCCCATCCATGATACTCTTGTTCGGATTGATGCCCATGGTGGCGAGAATGGTGGCGAAGAGATCGGGCACGCTCACCGGGTCGGCGGCAATGGTCATCGCCAAGTCGTCGGTGGTCCCGATGCACTGGCCGGTGCGCAGACCACCGCCCGCGAGGACGACGGTGAAGCATTTGCCGTGGTGTCCGCGACCGCCGCCGCTGTCGAAATGGGCCGGGCGGCCGAACTCGCTGCCGATGACGACGAGCGTTTTGTCGAGGAGCTTGTTGTTTTCCAGGTCGGTAAGGAGCGTCGCGACAACGTGATCGAGGCCGCGGATGAGCACGTGGAGTTCGCGTTGCGCCGCATTGTGCGAATCCCAGCCGGCGCCGTTGACGAAGTTGAGGTTGAAACCGACCTCCATGAATCGCACGCCCCGCTGGATGAGCCGGCGGGCGAGCAGACAGCGTTGGCCAAATTCGTCACCATACGCGGCACGTAGCGAATCGGGTTCCTCGGCGAGATTGAACGCCTTCATGAAATCGCCGCTCTGGAGGCGGAAACCTTCGGCGATGGCTTCGTCGTACTCCCGCGGCGCGGCGTCGCCGATCCGGCCGAGATAATCCTCGCGCACGGTCTCGAGCAATCCCTGGCGGCGCGAGGCGCGTTCGTCGTCAATATCCCGCGCACGACTCAGACCCGTTGGACCGCTCGCGGTGTCGGTGAGATAGACGTAGCCCGATTTCGGGCCAAGGAAACCCGGGCCACGCGTGGCGCTCGGGTAACCCATGACGACATAGGCGGGCACGCCCTCGGCGACGGAATGACGCTCGTGTGCAACGATCGATCCGATCGACGGATAGACCACGCTGCCGCTGGGCAGGCGCCCGGTGTGCATGCGATTGACCGCCGCGGCGTGCTCGTCGATCACGTTATGGTTGACCGTGCGCACCGGAATGAGCCGGTCGGCCATTTTGGCCAATTGCGGGAGATGCTCGCTGAAGTTGGCCTCGGGAATCGCGGTATCGATAATATCGTAATAACAGCCGGGCTTCTTCTTCCCATCACCGCGCGTGGGCTTGGCGTCGAAGGTATCGATCTGCGACATGCCACCGCCGAGCCAGATGAAGACGCAATGCTCGGCTTTGCCGAGCGGAATGGATGGCTCGGCGCTACCGATGCGAGGGAGGACGAGAGCGCCAGCCGCGAGGGAGGCGCGGGTGAGGAAGTCGCGTCGCGTTAAATTTAGGGATGACATATCGAGAATGCGCAGGGCGCGGTTTTAAGTGTTAAGAATTAAGTTTTAAGTCGGGCTGCGTGCGGTGCCGTGTTACTAAGAACTTGGAACTAAGAACCAAGGACTGGGTAAAAGGGACTCACGGCTCATAAATAAACTCCGGCGAAAGCATGAGCGCCCAGACGGCGTCTTCCATGCGTTCGCGCCAGGGCGCGGCGAGGCGCGGCGTAGGTGGGTCACCGGCGCGGACGATCTTTTCCATTTCGTAGACCACCTTGGTCGCTTCGGGATTCAGATGGTTGCTCCACATGGCGACTTTGGTGACACGCGGCTTCTTGGGAAGATCGCCCGTGGGAACGGCGAGCAAGCGGTCGGCGTAACCGGGGTTGAGCGTGGCGGTGAAGGCCGCGCGTTCTTTGGCGCTGGGCGGTCGGCTGAGGATGCGTTGGAAAAGGTGCGTGACGAGGTCGTCGACCGGTTGCTCGCGGAGGGCGAGGGCGGTGAAGGCGCTGTCGTCGCTCAAGCGGGTAATGCGGGCCCCGAGCACCCCGTTGGCGATGCTGCCGGGTTGGAGCACGTTGGGCGCTTCTTCACGCGTGCTGCGCGGCTCGGCACGCGATTCGCGCCAGCCGAAATTGAGCAATACATCGGTCACGGTCTGGGCTGCGGGTTTGGCCAGGGCGGGACGGTCGCGCTCGTTGCTCAGGCCGACAAATTCCCAGGCCCGCTTCGGTGTTCCGGCATTGAGGAAATCCTTCACCGAACGGTGCGCATCGAGATCGAAGTTGAGTTCCTCGCAATCGAACTCCTTACCCGCGACCTGGAAGAGCGAATCGACAATTTGCTCCGCGGTAAGCCGGCGACGCGCGGGCGAAGCGAAAAGCCGGGCATCGGGCTTGGCAAAATGCGAGCCGGCGTCGGTGACCACGCGCTGATAAGTCTGCGAATTGAGGATCAGCCGCGCGATGTGCTTGAGGTCGTAGTCGTGGGTGATCAATTCGCGGCCCAGCCAGGTGAGCAGGTCCTTGTGAGAAGGCCGCATGTCTTCCCAATCATCGACCGGATCGACGATGCCGAAGCCGAGCAGCCGTTTCCACACGCGATTCGCGAGGACCTGCGGGAAACGTTCGTTGCGCGGGTCGGTGATGATGGAGGCCAGTTGCTCGCGGGTGTCTTCCGGATTGCGCAACACGCCTGGGAGGGGATCTGCCTTCAACTCGCCGAAGGGAAAGTGCGGATCGATTTTCTGTCCCGGCTTGAGGGAAACGACCACGTGGCTGTTTGGGTTGAGCCCTTGGGTGAGACTGGAGCCAGGGACCGTGACCGCCGAGCGCTGAAGCATCGCGGACATGGAAAATAGATCGGCCTGGTCGAACGGGTGATTGGGCGCGTCGTGACAACGCGCGCACTTCATTTCCATGGCGAGGAAGGCCGAGGAAATGATCTGGGCTTTATTGGCCATGGGCAGATCGTTTTGCGTGGCCACCCCGAAACCGGCGCTGCCGCCGCTGCGCTCGCTGCCTTCCATAAGCACCAGCGCGGTGACGAAGCGATCCATGCCCCAATTATCGCGCAAGGCATCGCGCAGGAAGAAACGGAACGGGCCGGTATTGTTGAGCGTGGCCTTGAGGATCGCGGGATTCTCAGCGAGCACGTCCTGCCAATAGGGAATCCATTGATCGGCCCAACGCGGGTCGGCGAGGAGACGATCGATCGCTTTGGCGCGCTTGTCCGCGGCGGTGTCGGCGATAAATGCGGTGAGTTCTTCGGGTGTGGGAAGCAAGCCGATGGTATCGAGAGTGACGCGACGCAGGAACGAAGCGTCGTCGGTGAGCTGGGCCGGCTCGACCTTGGCCTGCTCGAGTTTCGCGGCGATGAAAGCGTCTACCGGATTCTCGATTTTCGATTTTTGATTCTCGATTTGCGGGACGGCGAACGGCGGCTTTTTCGCGATTTCCGCGCGGGCCATTTCGTGGCGTGTCTTCCAATAGGCGACTTCATCGGCGTTGGTGCGACGCAGTGCGGCGACGACGTCGATGTGGGCCTCCTGGTTGTGCGAGTATTGCTTCCAGCCATCGTCGGTGAAGTCGAACTCCTGTCCATTATTGGTCAGTAGATGGAAGGGCGCGCCATTGGTCGAGATGCTGAGGCTCGGCTGGCCGGTTTCGGGGCGCAGATTTTTGCCGCCGACGAAGGTTTCAAAAACCACGACGTGGGCTTTGCCATCGCCGCGCACCGTGGCCATGGCTTCGCTGTGGCCGGCCGGGAGCAGGGCCGTGTCCTTGACCAACTGGACGGCCAATTGATCCGCCATGGCCTCGGCATCAGAGGCGCGCGAAGGACCGGCGGGCTTGGGATAAAAATCCGAGGTGCCCAGGACTTTGCCATCGATCGAGAGGCGGCCGCCGCGCATGGCGCGCATGAGCAGGCGATTCTCGCCGGGCGGGAAGGTGATCGTGGCCGCGAGGCGAAGGAGGAAGGGAATCGAGCGGTCGCGGCGGACACCGCGCGGCGAGTATTTTGGAATGATGCCGGCGAGACCGAAGGCCTGTTCGGTCCAGGAATCAGTGCGGGTGGCCGGAAGATTCAGCCAGGACGGCTCGAGCCCGGCTGCTTTTTTCGTGGCCTCGGAATCGTTGCTCGTCCAATCCGAGGCGGCGACCTCCACTTCGCTCACGCCGTGTTCAAAAACTTCCACGCGAACCAATCCCTTCGGCAGTTCACTGGCCGGGATCACGGGCACCTTGGCTACGGCGGGTTTGGGAGCGGTATTGGCCACGCGCGCCTTGATCGTGGCGTCCGTGAGCGCGGAGCGGTAGACGGCGATTTCATCCAGGCGTCCGTGAAGACTCGACGCCTCTGAACCGCCCATGGCGGTGCCGATCCACACTTCGTCGTCGTCGGACCAGGGGCCGAGTTCCGTCGCCCCGCCCATATCCCAATCGCCGGCCGCGGGCAAACCATCGAGCCAGCCATGCACGCTCTCGGGCTTTCCAAAAGTGTAACTCACCGCGACGTGATGCCAGCCTTCACCGGGCAGAAAGCCGGTGCTCGAAGTCCAGCGATGCCAGAATTCCTCGCCGCCGGCGGTGGCATCGCGCTCGTCGCGGAAGACAAAGCTCACGCGCGCCGTCCCGTCGATCTCGCGCAGACGCAGGCCCCAGTTTTGATTGTGCGCCGGCATCCCGGGGCGGCCCGTGCGGCCTTTGCCGATGATGTAGGCGTTCTGGCCGTGATTGAGCCCGTCGCACTGGACCCACGCTTCCATGGTAATGGACTCGCCCTTTTTGAAGGCGAAGCGGCTATCCGCATCCGCAATGCGCAGGCTCGCGCCGGGCTGGTGGAGCACGAGTGCGTGATTGCTGGCGGTAAACTGCGGGTAGGCCGGCGGGCGCGGTCCTTCCCCGATCTCAGCGCCGCTGCAGAGGAGCGGTGTGGTGACCTGGGGATTGGAACTCCAGTGGGCGATCGGCTTGTCCTTCGCCACGAGTTCATCGTAGCTGGCCGCGAAGGCCGAAGTGCTCAGGGCGAGGGGAACGAGAAAGCGGAGAAGCGGGTTCACGGGAGGAAGGGTGTCGCCAAAGAGTATCCCACACACGCCGGCAAGTGAGGGATTTTCTACTAACACTTTTGGGGGATGCCCCGCCGGCAAGCGGCGGCAGTTTCCTGGCCTGGCGGCATGATGAGAAATGATGACTTTTTTCGGAATTTTGGGGCGTCTACTCTGGAGACGCATTGGGACATGTTGCGTTTCGAGGGATGGAAAGTTCCGGGTTTCAGTTTTCGGGGATTCAACTCTTTCAGAGTTGGTCCGTGGTGGACCACATACTCCGTCAACCCCGGGCTGAGTGATCGAACGCCTTTGGCGTTCATTCAAGGCATGACGTGTTCCTTGGAAGTTCATGCTACGCTCTGGTCGTCGCAGCGTGCGGCGCGGTGAGATTATCGGCTTTGAAAGCTGGAATCATGAATAGTGCATTCATGAATGGCGTCGTTGGGAGCGACGACTTGAATGGCAAGACTAATTTTGCCGAAAACTCCGCGGCGGCGGGCCCTTCGAAATCGCCTGGCGCGATGACTCGGGAAACCCGAAGCCCGAATCCCGGAACCCGAAACTATTCGGCTTGAGACGCTACTCGAGTTGGATCAATCCACGCCGAATGCCTTCGGACGTGGCTTGGGCCCGATCCGCGACGCCCATTTTGACGAAGAGATTGCTGGCGTGGCGCTTCACGGTTTCCTCGGAGATACCGAGGGAGGCGGCGATTTCTTTGTTCGCCTTGCCGCGGGCGATGAGTTGGAGGACTTCGCGCTCGCGTTCGCTCACGTCCGGAGAGCCGACCCGGCCGGCCAGACGCTGCGCGAGGGCCGGAGGAAGATGGCGCTCGCCGGCAGCGACGGTGCGAATGGCGGCGAGGAGCTCTTCGCGCGGCGCAGATTTCAGGAGATAACCGCGAGCACCGGCTTGCATGGCGCGATAGATGTCTTCCTCGCTGTCGAACGTGGTGAACATGAGGACGCGGGCGTCCGGCCATTCGCGGCGCAATTCAGCCGTAATGGCGATGCCATTATTTCCCGGCAGGCGCAGATCCATGAGCACGACGTCCGGCTCACGGCGGCGAAATTCGGCGACAGCGTCCTCGGCGTTTCCAGCTTCCGCGACGACGGCCATGTCGTCCTCCAAACCGAGCGATGCGACCAAACCGCTGCGCACGACGTGGTGGTCGTCGACGACGAGGATGCGGATCGGTTTCGGTTTTGGCATGGGGAAGACGGTTTCTGGTTTGCCCCCGTTGCGCCATGGGCGTCTCGCAGGGCTCGGCTCTGGTTTCTAGTTTCTGGTTCACTTCGACAACGCGCGAACTTTTTCGGGGGGGCGCGTTTCAGAGCCACTCGTTCACGAGCGATTCTGGAATTATTCCCACGTCATCGCAGTAGAAAACCAGAAACCAGAAACCTTAAACCAGAAACTCGGGATTTACGGGCCGTTCCCGACCGTGACTTCGACGGTGGCGCCTTTTCCGGGTTCGCTGCGGAGATGAAATTCGCCGCCGAGCTTTTGCACCCGCTCGCGGATGCCGAGCAGACCGAAATGCCCCGCGGGCACCGGGGCGCTGGTGTCGAAACCGGCGCCGTCATCTTCGATGACGAGGCGCACTCGCTCGGTGTCCGTGAAATCGAGCGTGATGACGATGCGATGCGCGTCACCGTGCTTAACGGCGTTGGTGGAGGCCTCCTGCGCGACGCGCAGTAACTCGTGTCCGATCGATTCGGGAACGCGCCTTGTCTCGCCCACGGTGACGACTTCGAACTCGCGTCCCGTAGTGGACCTGGCCACGGTCGCGTGAATGGCCTCGGCGAGTGGCTGCGAGGCGCCGGTGCTTTCGCGCAGATTCCAGACGAAGCTCCGCGCCCCGGCCTGAAGCTGGTGCACGAGACGCTGTGTGCCGACGATCAATTCGCGCAGCATCGAATCGGTCGCGCGGACCGTGGCGGCATCCAGGCGCAGGCTCACCCCGACGAGTTCCTGTTCGAGAGTATCGTGAAACTCGCGCGCGATCCGCTGTCGTTCGTCCGCGATGGTCACGGCCTCCACCTGCGTGCGGATGAGCGTGGTCTGCCCGCGCACTTGCCGGCGCAGCAGCGCGACCCACGCCAGCGAGATCAGCACGAACCCCAACAGCGCGCCCGCGGCAATGCCCAGCCGTCGGGTGGTCCACCACGGCGGTCGGCGCACGATGGAAATGGCGGACGGTGAATTGGCGAGGAGTAATTCAAAGGCCCGCGCGCGGGTGCTGAAGCTTCGCGTCGGCTGCGTCGCTTCAATGACCCGGCAAATTCCCAGGAGCCGCACATGGGCGCCGGCCGCGGGGATTTCCAGGGCGACGGAAGACGCTGGGAGGATCGCCTCGAAAACCGTGTTGCCCTCCTGCACGGCGAGGCGCACACGATCCGGTTCACGAAAGACGTCGCGGACATTGGCTTCCACCTGGACGAGATCGGCATCGAGCTTTCCCGCGGCGAGGTCTTTGATGGCCGCCGGCGTCGCGCTGACGGGAACGCTTTCCCCAGTGCGACGCACGACAGCATCTTCGAGTTCCGCGCTAAGCGTGCCGATGGCGGGAAAGCCGAGGGCTTCGACGACTTCGCCGGGCACGAACGTCTCGCCCGTAGTGGTGCGGACGTGCAGGCCCTGGATGTCGTCGCGCAAAAAGATCGCGCTGCCGGGTTCCTGTTGCGTGACCACGCCGCGCACTTTCACGCGATGACCGGCGCGGCCATTGGGCGCAAAGCGCAGGAGTTCCGCGGCCGGGGTGGGATCGATGGCAAATGGATCGTCGGGAGCGGGCTCGAGCACCACGACATCGGCCAAAGAACGCACCCGCAGATGAGGCGCGACGAGCTGGCGGCGATCGTTGATGTATCCGGCGGCAATTCCCGCCACTCGCACCGTGGCATCCACGAGATGTTCGTCGGGCGCGGCCTCGTTGGTGACGGGATAGACATCGAGCGCGCCGTTGCCGAGGGCGAGTTTCAGAATCGAATATTTCTCCGCGGGCGTGATCGAGCGGACAATGCCGCGCACTTCCACCCAATCGTAATGAAACTGACCGGAGGCGAGTTGTTCGAAATCCATCGGGCGAGGGACTGGCGATTCGCCTTCGCCGAGAATCGTGACCTTCTTTGCCTTAATCCCCGTGAGATAGAGCCCGGGGTAAGTCTCGCCTTCGACTTCGATGAGCTGCCCCGCGTGAAGGTCGGGCGCATTCTTGCCCCAGCTAATGAAGGTGGCGCCGGTATCATCGCGCAGAAAGATGGTGCGCTCCGGTTCGACGAGGGTGACTGTCGCCCGCAGATGCAGCGGATAATGCCGCGCCGCCTCGGCCGCCGGAAGGCTGCGCAGGGCGCGCGCGGTGGTGAGCGTCGGCAGGGCGGGCTCGTCCGCCCGGAGCAAGAGCAGACCGGCGGCGAAGAGAGAGAAAAGCAGGGGAGCAACGCGCACAGCGGCACATAGCCTAGCGGATGAGGCAAGCGCGGTGCGGCTACGCCGCAGAACATCGAACATCCAACACCCAACATCCAATGACTCCCCAGCAGGACGCACACGCAAAATCCCAGCTTGGGATTTCGACGCGCAAAAGGTATGTCTCTGGCTCGTTCTGCCTCGTTCCCAAAGTGAGGCTTCGGGAATGCATGTCTTCGGTGCAACTCTGTTGCAAGGCGGGGCGGTCTGCGGAACGCTGCCCCGTATGAGCACGCGATAACCCTCCGCCAGCCATGAAACGAAGTTTCCCCAAATGCTTCCGTCCCCGAACCCTCAGTTCGGGAACGAGGCCAGGTCGCTTCAGGTGGCCGGGTTTTTTAACCACGGATTTCACGGAATACACGGATTAAAATACGAGGCGAACTTATCACTGCCGGTGCGAACGAATGGACGCGGATACGGCTCGGGCGGCGAAGAATTGGAGGACCAAATGTCGTGCCTTGTCTTCGCCGCCATTGCGGCAAATCTTGATGCACGGCTACGACACGGCCTTGTCGATCAAAGCGTATCTTCACTCCCCGAAAATCGTTCTCTTTATGTTCGCCGTTTTGTTTGAAGTTCACCCCAAGCCGGAGAAATGGGACGCGTATCTCGGGCTGGCCAAAATGTTGCGTCCCGAATTGGAGCAGGTGGAGGGATTTATCGATAACATTCGCTATCGGAGCCTCACCCGCGATGGCTGGATCCTTTCGCTATCCAGTTGGCGCGATGAAAAGGCGGTGGTCCGCTGGCGCACCACCATGCGGCATCACGAAGTGCAGGAAAAAGGCCGGGAGGAAATCCTGCTCGATTACCATCTGCGCGTCGGCCAACTCACGCGCGACACGCGGCCGTCGGAAGGCCACGCGCTGCAGGAACAGCGGCTCGACGAAACCGAAACCGGTGAGGGGACCACCGTCACGTTGATCGATGCCTCGGTCCCGGCCGATTCGGTCCAACAGCGTCAGCCGCAGGAACTCGCCGGATGGCTGGGGCTCGCCACCGAAGTGGCCGGCCTGGTCAGTTGGGATGTCTACGATGCCGTGCTCACGCCCGGCGATCTCATCGTCATGATCACGTGGCGCGACGAAGCCGCTGCGAAGGATTTTGAAGGCAAGGTTTCGCCGCCGGAAGGTGCACGACTGCGCCGCGTCCGCGTCGTTCGCGATTACGGCATGTTCGACCGGCGCGAGGCGCCACAGTATTATCCCGAGGTAAAACCACACGCATGACCCGAAAATTGGCCGCAGCCGCGCGAAAAAGATCCAAACCACCGGCGAAACGAAAAGTCGGCCGGTCGCAGCGGTATCGCATCGATCGGGCCGCCGAGGAGATCACTTTCGCCACGGGACGATCCGTTCTGGGTCCGATCATCGTGGCTTCGAGCGGGAAAGGCGTTGTCTCGATCATGCGGCGCCAGGACCCCGATCAGCTCCTGGACGATTTGCAACGGCGATTTCCCAACGCGCATCTCGTAGACGGCGACCGTGAAGACAAAGCGCTGGTCCGACGCGTGGCGGAATATATCGAGGCGCCCTGGCGCAGCCTCGACCTCACGCTCGACCTGCGGGGCACGGCCTTCCAAAAACGGGTCTGGAAAGCGGTGCGCGAAATCCCGCCCGGAAAGACATCCAACTACACGGAAGTCGCCCGCAAAATCGGCTCGCCGAAAGCCATCCGCGCCGTGGGCAACGCTTGCGCGACGTGCAACCTCGCGTTCGTCATCCCATGCCATCGCGTCCTGCGCAGCGACGGCACCTTCCACGGCCGCGACCTCAACGCCGATGAACAGCGCCGCCTGGTCGAGCGCGAAGCCGGGGCGCGTTGACGCACTCACCGAGGACCGAGCGAGCATCGACTTTGAAAGGCCGGTTTGATGCCGGGAAGGCTATCCGCATGAGGATTCTGTCCACCGGACAGCGGGAATCTGCCTGACGATTTGCGATTCGCTGGCCCGAATTGGCCAGCCATTCCCAAAACCACTCGGTGAACAACTCCGGCTAAATCGCGGTGTCGGGAAGGGGCCCAAGAGTTCGGCACAACTTATTCACAACCACGCAATGCGCTCAAAGCCAGCGGGATAATAATAACAGGATACAATATATGTCATATAAAATCGCTGTGCTATATGGGGCGGGATGTCAGAAAAACTCTCTCAGACTGTGCTCTGCTCCCTGTCGGATGCGGACATTGAAGCTCTAGACGATTACGCGGCGTCTGTGGACAAGGCCACGGGCGGCGCGGTGCTGAACCTGAGCCGTGCGGCTCGGGTGCGGGCGTTGTTTCGGCTCGGTGTCGAGTGCTTTCGGGAAAGGCGTTCTGGCGAAACCAAAACCAAAACCAAAACAACGTAAAACATATATGGCACGTATCAACGCCCTTGTGGCATCAATCGACGACAAGCACGGAACAAAAAACGGCAAACCGTGGCGGATTGTCACCCTCATGCTAATCGAGAAGGCAAAAGGCCGTCCGAAGTGCAAGACGCCCCTTTACCTCCAGTTGGGAGATGAGGACATGGACCTGCTCCAACACGAAATCGAAGATTCCGTGATTGTCGTGGACATCACGGAAATCAAAGCGGGATTCCGCGAGGGCGAAATCGAGGTTCGCGGGAATGTGGTCCGTGAGGCTGCCTCCCAGGCGGCGGGCCGTGAAACCCAACCGGGCAACGTCGGCTAAGGCGGCGCCCGTGGGCCGTGTCCCGGTCGCTTGCGACCGGGGCGCGGCCTTGGGCTTGTCTATTTGCCAAATTTCCTCGCATGGGTATTCCGGCTTCCCACCTGACGGAAGAATACTGGGGCATTGACGCGGCTCCCGTTCTCATGGCGCGCCTAGAGGCCGCGGGGAAAAAGTGCGATGAGACGGAGCACTTGCGGCGGGAGCGGTTCACGGACGCGATCATTGCGCGGGAGAAAAAGCGCAAGGCGGTCTTCTACCCGGCAGGCTCCTTAATCCGGGTCAGCAAAATGCCAGGCTGGGAGCCGTATGAGAGCGGCAAGCAAGGCACGCGGGGCAAGATCAAGGGCTATTCGCGGAAGTCCCGGCTGGCGTTCCTTTCGACGGTCGCCACGTTTGATCGCAAGGCGGAATTGCCCAAGTTCGTTACTCTCACGTATCCGGCAGAATACCCGGAATGTTTTCAGGACTGGAAAAAGGACCTGGACGATTTTGCGCAACGCTTGGCGCGTCGTCACCCTGGGGCCGCGTTCCTGTGGAAACTCGAGCCGCAGCAACGCGGGGCTCCTCATTTTCACCTTCTGCTTTGGGGCGTCGCCTTGCTGGACAAGGATTGGTTGTCTCACGCGTGGTATGAGGTCGTAGGCTCTCACGATCCGAAGCACCTCCGCGCCGGCACTCGAGTTGAGTATGTCCGATCTTGGAACGGGGTCATGTCCTACGCGGGGAAAAACTACATGGGCAAGGAGTGCGAGGCTCCGCGCAACTGGCCGGAATTCACGGGCCGCTATTGGGGCATTTACGGCCGGAAAAATGTTCCCCGCTCTGAGCGTGTTGAGGTCGAAATGTCCTACCGTGGGTTGGTGCGTGTGCATCGGCTCTTGCGTCGTTACATGGCGAGCAAGGGCATCGAGTGGAAGACGGGCGGCGGCGTCCTGCTTTTCAGTTCCAGTTTTCACCTGTGGCTGCGTGCCTTCGAGTGGGCGGATGAGGGCGACACCCACCCCATAAACCACGCGATCCCGCCCGATTTACAGCCGTTTTGACTATGCCTAGACGCCCTCAACAACCCCCTTTCCGTCGCATGCTCGGTTTTCGCAGGGCCAAGCGTTCGGGCCTTTGGTGCCCGGATTGTTCGGTGATGATCTACGTTCCGGCTGCGCGAGGCGCTACCGTGCGCGAGGTTCAATGCCGGGTGTGTGGTGAAAAATTTGAGAATCCCCTCTATCAGGGCTAGATGTCATTCCCAGCCTCACCCTATGAAACACCCGGCGTTTATCGGAGTTGAGTGCGCACAGCGATTAACCGTTCAAAAGGTTTCCCAGCTTCTAAACCAGTTCCTTATCGCACCGTCTTGGATAAGGCTTGCGTGCCGCGCTATGCAACGCTCTAGGTTGCGTCTATTGGTGTGATGTTCTTCCGCTGCCTGATTCGCGAGTCCTCTAACGTCGACCACGCCCAGGACATTGGGTTCGGCTGTGCCGATTTCCGATAACTTGCTCATGACCTTAGTATAGCGTTCCACGCATTCTGCTAACTTGGGAAAAAAGATTTCGGCCATGCTCCACATCTTCCTATGCGGCATGTCTTGTTTCATGCTCATTTCAAGACAAAAATCCCGTATGGTTTTGTTATCGGGTTTCTTTTTTTACCTGATTCGATGGCGATGATCTCCTCGTACGAACCAAGAAAGGCCATATCGTGCTGATTGGATAGGAGCAAGAGCTCTTCCAGCTTCTTTAAGCGATACTCTCTTTCCGCACGCCTGCCGGCGAAATAGTTCGTGGCAGCAGCACCCGCGATGCCGCCGAACAGGATCTGTAGAACGTCTTTTGATTCCATTATTTTTGCCCTCGCTATACCGTTTTCCCCAGAGGGACAAGCTGAATTGGGTGGGTCGCTGGCGGTCGGGCGTTGGCGGATGCGTGCTCTGCTTCATTGCGTTTAAGCGTCACGGAAAGCCGTTGCAGAAAGTCCAGTTCTTCAACGTAATTTTGGGTAGCACAGCGAGCGGCCTCCTGCGTCTCATGCGTTTTCAGCGTGAGCGGGATTTTCATGATCAAGTCCCGAATGTGCTCCACCTTCTTTTTGATCGCGTGAATCGGCAGGCTGTAGGGTTCCTGCTGCGTCGGCAGTAGAGCAAACGCGGCGCTTTCCTCCTCGCGTGTTTCCGGCGTTGTAGAGGAATTTTGCTCCAGTGATAAGGGCTCGCTTGGCGAAGTCGTCAACGGGTCCGTTTTGGGCAAGCTGCAAAGCTCGGAAGGCTTCTGCTTCTTCCGGGTTGAGTTTGATTTCAATAGTAAGGCTGCCTGATGCTCTTTCGCGGGCGCGTTGAGCGGCTTTATAAAGTCGGTTTTTCTCGGTGCGATGTAGTCTTGCCAGAGACAAAGCTGCGAGGGGTGCTGACGTGTCAGCGGATGACGGCGCGGGGTCATGGCGGGAATCCATCGTTAGGCTCCTGCCTCGTGAGAAAGGCGGGTCAGACGCCAAGCCGCTGCATGGGCCAAGTTCGGAAAGTAGGGCGAAACTTTGGTCCCCTGCTCGTCCTCCCACCATCCGCCCTCGTGCCACGGATTTAGGGGATACGCTTTGCAGTAGTAAAGGCGGCTCGGCAAGCGCGACGCAGGAGCGGGGGCGGGTGCGGGCGGCCTGCTGGCCCGGAACCCATTCAACAAAGCTAAAAGTGTCTTTCTCGTTCGCATGTTTTTCTTGCTCCTCGGGTGGACATGCGAACGAGGAAGACACGTGCGCGAAGCGCTTTAGCACGCGTCCAGGGCGAAGGCGGGGCGGAGCGGTAGAGTAGTCGAGCGAGCTTGCGAGCGAGACGGCGGCGGGCTGGGGAGCGGGCGCGGGAGCGGCTTGGCGTGACAGTGCGCGGTGGGTTCCGGGGCGGCGTGTGGTGGGTTGGTGGTCGCCGGCAGGCGTCTGCCGGCAGTGGCGGGGTTGGTGGTCCGTGGGCACTGGCGCGACAAACGCGAGGCAGAGGCAGGCGAATACCGCGGACGGCCACAAGCGCGGAAAGGTGGTTTGCGAGCGCGGGAAAGCGCGACCGACACGGAACAAATCAACAGCGTCAATCCATCCAAAAAGGTGCTTCATAGGGCCGCGAAAGTTCAGCAACCCGTGTGCCGAAAACGCTGACGATTTTTTGCCATTTCGCACCCGATCGCGGCGACCGGAAAATATGAATCATATGGTTCCCGGTCCCCTGCCCCTGCCGTATCAAAGCCAACGTCACGGGCTGATGTTCCCCCAGAACGACGCCCATAAACCAGCAACACTCAAACCGCCACCGAATGTCTATCCTTGTCGATGTTACCGCAGCTTGGGGCCTGGGCTTTACGCTCTGGCTAAGTGCTTACGGCATCACGGCGATGATGAAAGGATTTCGCATAGCTGCGGACGGATTCGGGGAGTGACAAACGGTGGCGGCGCGAGTCGCACAAACAAAGGAAACAAAGAGAATGAACACGATCAAAAATCAGGCGCGCCGGTATGGCTTCGCCCTTTTGGGCGCGGCGGCTGTGATGGCTCCCGTTGCCTCCCACGCCACCACGACCGACCCCGTCGACCTCACGTCGACCGCGGCCAATCTCGTGACTTACGTGGGTGACGCGGCTGCGCTCGGTCTCACGGTTTTCGCCGCAATCTACGGCGTCCGTATTCTGATCAAGGCTTTCAAGACTGTCGCCAAGTAAGCGGCGGTAACAGGAAACGCGCAAGGGTCGGTTGGGGTAAACCTGACCGGCCCTTTTGCTTGAAACTTATGAAACGGATTTTCTTTCTGATTTGGGCAGCGCTTATGGCGTCCTGCCATCCGTGCCACGCTCAAGCGACAGTCGACAGTGAGAGCGACGGCACCATGTCGTTACAGGTTTATCCTGGGCCTACCTGGGCAGCCTATCTTTTGACGGATCAATACCAAGGGTTCGCGGTTTCTGGAGCGACGAACTATCAAGGCGGTGGAACGACAGACGCGGTGTCCGGTGACATGATTGCGACGAGTCCGAGCGGCGTTGCTGCCAGTTTCGATGGCCTGGATTCGAATTGCAGCCAGAACGGAAGCAACCTACTCAGCGAAACAAAGCAGATCCGGCTTTACCTGGGGTATTTGTGCCACATTGGCGGTTATCTGGTTGGGCTGATGTGCGTTCAAATCACGATTTCGGCGTGGAAGGGATGGACAAATGCGTAACCTCTTTTTGATCTTAGTCGCGTGTCTTGTTCTGGCTGCGACCGGGCAAGCTCAGGATTCGATTCGTTACACAAAAACGTCTCAATACTCTCTGATTTACCAATTCACCCAGGTCTATTGGACGGTAGCTTTTGGCACGAATATTCCGCCAGGGTCTTACAATGTGATGACAAGCACGGGCACGGATGCCGTTCCCGTCTACACGCCGGGGCTCTACAATGTGGTAAAGAGCACACCGACGGGCACGCCGCAAAATGTCGCCATCGCGGTTCAGACCTATAACGCGGCGGCCTTCGTAGGAAGTCCTCCCTATCCGAATCCGTTCGGATCGACGGCGGACTGGACGGCGGTATCAGTGCAAAATCACTTGGCCGGTGATCCTGTGCCGTTTGCCGTTAGCAGCCCTGGGCGCACCATGACAGGCACGGAAATTCGCGATACTTCGGTGCCTGCAAATTACACGCCAGGTCAGACCATTGCGCCAATCAATCTAAATTGGACGGTGACAATTGGAACGGGCGCAGCACTAACAACGCTCATCATGCCAGCGGGAATTGCGGCTAATGATGGCAAGTCGCACACGATGACTGTCCAGGTGAACGGTTCAACCTTTGGGACGCTGACGGTGGGAGCGGGAACAGCGGGAGGGGCGTATATCGTGGAGACGGGAAAACCGAGCAATCCGAATGCGAAAGCCGGAGACGTGGTTCAATACTTCGTGGATGGCACGTTGTATTCGACCTTTGTTGTTCCAGCGTCTGCATTCTTGGAGGGTAACACGACCTACACCGCGCCAACGGTTACCGATACTATTACCCTGACTAAACCAGCGTCCACGCCATCGCCAACACCCAACCCCACTAATACCGGCAACACCACGGGAAACACGCCTGGGCCTCCCACGGGCACCGATCCGAACGGCAACCCGATACCGGGGCCGGATATTCCCACGACGCAAGTCAACAATGGGAACACAACGATAAGCGGAACGGGCACGGGAGCCACAAACCAAGACATTTACAATGATGTTTACCGCGCATTGAATGACGCTGGCAACGGGAGCACTAACACCAGTGTCTCCAGTTTCACGCCTGGATTAGTAACAGGTGATCAAGCGACGGGAGTAGGAGGGACACAAGCAACCGATTTGCAGACGCACGCCACCAATGCAATTACAAGGTGGCAGAGTGCCAACACAGACGGGCAAAACGTCATTAGTCAATTTGGGCCGGGCGGAGCCAATGCGTTGCAACTGCCAAGCGCGGGCTCCCTGGGTTCTGTCTCCAATTGGGCCGGGACGGTTCATTACGCGGGAAGGACAAGCACACTGACGTTTGACATTAGCCCTTACGCTTCGGTTGTGTCGGGCTTCCGTTTGGCGTGTCTCATGGCGTTGGGACTTATTGCCTTTTTTGCGGCCATTCGGATCGTGCGTAGCGGCATCGCTTAAAGATTATGTTCAATACGTTGATTAATGCCCTGGAAAGTTTTTGGGGCGCATTGGTAGGAGTCGTTCAGACGGCCTGGAATTATGTTCAATCCGGCTATGTGTGGCTTGTCGGCGTGGTCGTGGTTGCCCTGGGCCTTATTGATTCGGTCGTCCAGCAAGTTTATTCCATGCTGCAGACGGCATCGGATGCCCTGGCGTCGATTGTCATGCCGAGCGGGTCGCTTGCGTCTGCGCCGTCATCTTATTTGGCGATGGCGAATACGTTTTTTCCGCTCGATGCGGCAATTGTAATGGCGCTTGCCCTGGCTGCGTTGTGGGCCGCGACCATGACGTATCGCGTCATTAAGTCGTGGTTGCCGACTGTGAGTTAATGACATGTCAGCAAGACGTAGAAAGGAAGTGATGAGACGATGATGTTAGCAACGGACATTTTGGACCTAGCGCCCTTGACGGGGCAGCTTGTGACCTGGATCGGAGACGGGGCCGCGTTTGGCCTGGCTGTGTTCGGCGCGCTGTGTGCGGTGCGTATTATGATCAAGGCTTTCAAGGCTCCGATGGAAAGCGCCCTGGATCGTAAATACCGGGACGAATCCGAAAGGATGGGATGACGTGATTGAGATTTTCGAGGGCCGTCTTGGTGGCGGGAAAACTTATTCCGCGGTCGTAAGAATCGTCGATCATGTGAGACGCGGCGGCCTTGTCTGCACAAACGTGGAAATCAAGTGGGATGCCATCAAGACGTATTGTGCGGATAAGTGGGCCGTCCTGGTCGAAGATGATCAGGTTATTAAGTTGGCGGACGAAGAAATCGGGGAGTTTTTCCGGCACACACCAAGCGGCACGGTGGAATTGCCGGTGCTTGTCGTGGTCGATGAGGCGCATTTGAATTTCAACGCCCGAGACTGGAACAAGAGCAGCCGCGAGTTGCTTTCGTTCCTTACGCAAAGTCGCAAAGTTTCAACGGATATAATTTTCATTAGTCAAAGCGCGGATAACATCGACAAGCAATTCAGGCGGCTTGTGCAATACGTGTGGCGCTTTCGGGACATGAAAAAGTTCAAGATTGCGGGCCTCGGTGTGGGCTGGCCTTTGGATCAGATTTTGATCTGCCAATACGACTACGACGGGAAGACGATGCTCCATCGTGAGTTTGTAGGGAAGGACAAGCGAATTTTTGGACTCTACAACACAAACTCTCTACTCAGGCAATTCCCGCGCCTGGAGGGACAGAAAACAAAGCGGGTGCTCAAGAAAACCGATAAACCAAAGAAACCAATGTTTAAGTATGTTCTCATCATCGTGGCGATTGCTGGAGTGGTCGCTTTCGTAAGTCTCAGGGGGCAGATGGGCAAAAAGGCGGAAGTGGCAGAGAAGAAACAGGAGGCACCTGGCAAAACGCCTGGCGTTACACCTGCACCTGGGCAACCGGCGAGATCGTCGGCACTTGCGGCTTATGAAATCTATGACGAAACCTTTCGCGCCTGGAATGGGCCGGACCGGACCTTACAGACGGAATCGGCGTGGTATACAGCCGGGGAAATGTCTCCACGTGGTTACGTGGTCGCGGTGTCGCCAGAGCGTGCGCGCCTGGCATTGCCGGACGGGAGGACGGGCTGGGTCGTCGCTAGTGCTAGGTCGGCGGCGGCATTTGAGCGGGCGGCGGGTCCTACGGACATAAGCGCGACGGGGATCAAGGGGAAAGCAACGCCTGTGCCCATTGTCTCCATCGGTAGCCCTGACAGAACGTCAATAAATCCGCTGCAACAGACGCCCGCGATTGACACGGGATCGACAGCAAGAGCGCCCCAACCGACGCCGCCCAATGGGCGCACACCTGGGGGTTATCCCCTCGACAAACTCTCGAAATTGCCACGGAGGATCAACTGAGATGGAGCCGGTATTTGGGGTTTTCTTGAAGCTGGGGAGCATCCTGGTGTGCGTGTGGGCGGTGGGCTGGCTCATCGGCCAGGTGATTAAAGCTTTCCGCGACACGGACCACTGACGTAAGAAGAAAAAGCTGAATGGAATCTCTACTCGCAAACGAAAAGCTTGTTTTGTTCATGCTCTGCGTATTTCCGGGGCTCGTCTCGATGCACGTCTACAGGCTTTGTATTGCCGCCCGGTCAATCGAATGGACGACCGCGATTCTTGAGGGTCTGTTTTACAGCGTTGTCAACTTCGCGCTTTGTTTCCCAATTTTGGTTTGGATTTCGTATGGCGACAACATTCGGCTGCATCCCGTTTGGTTTGGGCTCGCCGGTGTATTTGTTCTGTTGATCGGGCCGGTCTTGTGGCCTGTCATTTGGGTCAAGGTCCTTCGATCTTCTTGGATGGAGAACCTTCAACTGCCATATCCGACGGCCTGGGACGCATTTTTCGACCGACGGACATTTTGTTTTATACTCGTGCACCTGAAAGATGAAAGGTTGATTGGCGGGTACTTCGGCCCTGGCTCATACGCGAGCTCTTTTCCGCGGGACGGCGATCTCTACATTTCGGCAGTGTATACGGTCGACGAGGAAGGGCGCTTTGGAGACCCGGTCGACAACACAAAAGGCATCTTGATTCGGAAGGACGATTATGCGTATATTGAGTTCTTCGACGTTCCGCCACCAATTCCAGAATCGACCGATGAGCACTGAAAAGCGCACTACAGCAACCGCGAAGTTTGGCTATGTGCCGAGGCGTGGGTACACGCCTACGACTGCGAGTACGGTGAATGTGGCTGCATTGCCGCGAGCCCCGAAGGGTGGGACGGGTGCGGTAGCGGCGAAGCCGGTAAAGAAATAGGCGGAAGGACAGTAGGCGGGTGTCGTCTAAATTCGACATGCGTTGGTGCCTCTTGGGTATGGCATTTCGTGCGACGTAGAACGTCGTAGAAAACGGCATGGATTCGCGGGGGTGGAACGTGTGTCCCAAGCGGCGCAGGCGTTACTTCCTGCCGAAGTGCGTGTCGATGTAGCGCATGATTGCTTCGCATTCGGCCCGAAGGCGCGCAACGAGTTCGTCGGTGCAGCCGTCGCGTTTCAGCGCAGCTTTACTCTCTCTGAGAACGCGGGCGCATTTGGCAGCAAGTGTCCTTGCGGGATCGTTGGCAGGGTCGTGGTAGTCTGTCATGGTGATACCCATAAAGACAATATGTCGTCTAAAGGCGACAGTGCAGGCTGTTTGCGATTAGGCTTTACACTGGTAACGCGCGGCGGCAGGCCCTTAACGCCAAGCTGGCGAAATGACCGGTGACCGACTAGGCTTTGCTGTCTCCATGAAGCAGGTTTACAAAATCAGTTATCCTACGGGGAAGATCTACGTCGGCAAAGATGCCATCGGTAGCGCGCGGTATTTTGGCAGTCCAAACATGGAGATCGTAAATGCGGACTTTATCCTACTCCCGCCTGAAGCGCGTCGCAGCTACGTTGTCAAAAAAGAGATATTATGGGAATCCGAGACGGCCTCGGACGCAGAGCTGGCCGCCAAAGAGCTTGAGATGATCCGCAAGTTTGCATCCAATAATCCAGCGGTGGGATACAACCGTTGGCCGAAATGGAGAGGTGAGTGACGCCTCACGCCGCGTTTTCGGAATTCGCCGGAAATTAGCTTAGGCGGGGTGCCGGCCTACTTTGACGAACCAGATGCGCATTAGGATGTCGTCTAAAGACGACACGCGCGGGGCCGTCGCCGTGGCCGGGATCGTGAAAATCTTAAAATTCTCAAAAATTTCTATATGTCGTCTGAAGTCGACACCGCCGGATTTCTGAGAAGTGGCGAAATTTCTCAAATTTTTTATATGTCATCTAAAGTCGACAATGGGAAATAAATGCGGAAAAGAATGGCGATCTCAAAAACCCGGTGAAGCGTGTTCGATATGAACACTCAAGAAATCGAATTGTACACATTTTTGGCCCGTCCTGTTGCGGATCTTATTGATGCCGCAGACGCTGCGCTAGGTCTACACACCTCCTCCCGAGGGGCAACGCGTGAATCCGCTCACAAAATCCTTGTCCCTCTCTATGTGGTGCTAGAGCAACTGGCGCCGGAGACTACGAGCGCTCACCGATGGAATGAGCTTGCCCCGAAGGTGCGAGCTGCTGTCGGTCTGTAGTAGCCAAAGACGCCTTGCTGCCCTAGAGTATCCCCTCTTCGTCTAGATATTTACGGCCGGCCTTTTCCAGGAGCCAGGTGGGCGGATAGCCGTCCGATTCAATGATCTTTCGGATAAAGCCAATGCGAGTGAGGTGATCCAGAAAATAGCGTGCGGATGCTGCGCTCAGATTAACATCCCGGCCCACGGTATCGGCGGTGGCGGGTTGTTGATTTCTCAAAGCGAGATTGTATAAAATATGCTCGTCTTCGCTGTGAAGTTGTTGCTCAGAATGTTCTGCGGTGGCCTGTTCTGCATGCCGGATTGCGTGTTGAGTGATTTCGAGTGCCGATTCTGCCCAAGCTTTGACTTGGTCTTGGGTGGGGTTAGTGGTCGCGAGACAACCGAGAACGCGCTCAACTTCCTCCAGGTGTGACAGCAATGTGCATGGATTGTAGGGCATGCGGGTGACGTTCCTCGCGAGGGGTTAGGAAGTCGAGCTTGTGGCGCGAACGTGGCCCACAACGTCTGGTCCCGTTACTCGGCGAGAGCGGGCCGGCAGGCAGCCGATCTGCGGGTGGTGTATGCGCGTGAGAATCTGGAAAATGACCGCTGAGGGATTTTGTCCGTTCCCTGCCATTTCAAGCTGACCAAGCCGGGCGAAAATGACAGGAATCGGACAGAAACGGGGGAGGTGGCGGGATCGCTATAAAATCGAAAGATCACTATATGTCGTCTAGAGTCGACAATCCATGTTCTGAGAAGTGGCGAAATTTCTCAAATTTTTTATATGTCATCTAAAGTCTGCAATGCGCCAAACGCGAGGCATGCGCAACTTTGCCGGCGAGTCGGCAGACGGAAACGCTAAACTTTTGCCAAACGTTCCAGGGAGGCACGCCAAGTCCCGTCTTCTTCCATCCGGCAGATCATGGTGAAACCGGGAAAGGAACCTTCTCTCGCGGCCCAATATTCCTGTAACTGCCAGGCGATAACATTCATCTGGGGGCTGGGGTTGCTGGTGCCTTCCTCGGGATATTGGGGACAACTAATCTTGTAAAGAAGGGCCGGTTGACCGCCTTCCAAGCCCTCCCTCACCACGCAATGGATTTGCTGGAAGTGTTTCGGCGTATATTCAATGAGCGCATCGCTGAACGCCTTCATAAGGCGTTCCAATTGCGGATCAAAGGGATCAAGGCCCGCCCTGGTCTCGGGCACTGGCGCGGCCGGGCAAACTGCACTGGCAAGCGAACTTGCGTCAGCCGGTTTGGCGTCTCCGTATTGGCTCAGCAATTGCCTGATGTCCTCGTAGCCGAACCTCGCGGCCAGTTCCGAAGGCGTGAGCCCCTTGACACCCGGCCTGGCGTTGGTGTCGGCTCCGTTCACCAGCAGCAATTCTACGATCGCATGATTGTTCTCTCCCACCGCCGCGTGTAAAAGCGTAAACTCGTCTTCATCCTTGGCATTCACGTCGGCTCCGCCGGCTAAAAGCATCTCCGCGATTTCCTTGTGTCCAGCGGACACTGCCCAATGCAAAGGTGTCTTTTTGGTGTCACCCTTGGCATTCACGTCGGCCTCGTGGGCCAGCAGGAATTTCGCCACCTCGCAGGCGCCTTTGGCCGCCGCGTGATGCAAAGCGGTATGGCCGTCATCGTCCCTGGTCTCGATCTCCACTCCCTTGGCCAGGAGCAGTTCCACGACGTCCTTGCGGTCCTCATCCGCCGCCCAATGCAATGGCCTCGCGCCCATCGCGTCGGAGGCATTGATGTCGGCGCCATTGGCAAGGAGCAATTCCGCGATCTTCGTTTCGCCTCGATCCGCCGCTCGGTGCAAAGGCGTGCCATCCATTTCATCGCCTTTCTCGTGCACCAGATCGGGGTTGTTCTTGAGCAGCGCCTCAACCGTTTCCAAGTCGCCAGCCTTGATCGCTGCGTAAACGCGATGGGGGTTCGATTCGTCCGGGGAACTCATCATGCGAGTGGGTTGAGAGGAGAATAGTGCCATGTGCGCAAAATCTGCAAGCTCGACTGAACGAGTAGCATCGACGCCTCGCCGGCCGCCCATAACGTGAGAATCTTCGAAATTTTTATATGTCATATAAAATGACACGGTGTTGGTAGAGGTTCCCTGTGTGGAGATTATGGGCGCGGGAAAGCCTAACCTGTCTGGTTGACATCGCGACGCAGGCCGTCAAGATCACGCTGAACTGTTCTTCCAGCCGGGCGTGGAATCCATCTCGTGGGCTTCATCGGTTTGCCTCTTGGCCGCACAGCGCCACTCGGTGCTCGTCCAACTACAACCGCGTCTGCATTATGCCCATGAAAGAATCCACGTTGCCCATTGTCAGAATCACGCTGGCTGGAGTGCTCGCGCTCTTCGTCACCTCGGCCTCGGCGCAAATCATCACCCAGCCGGTCGGCCTCACTCACGGCGAAAAATACCGACTCATCTTTGTCACCGATGGGACGACCAATGCCGAGTCGGGCGTCATCTCGACTTACAACACGTTTGTGACCAACCAAGCGGACACCGCGAAAGCTTTGGTGGCGCTGGATACTACCTGGTCGGCCATCGCTAGCGTGGGATTCCTCTCCGCGATCGACAACACCGGAACTGGCGGCACCGGATTTCCAATCTACGGATTGAATGGGAGCCTTATTGCGGCCAGCTACTCGCAATTATGGAGCGGTAGCCTGGCCAGCGGTAGCCTGGCCAGCGTGCCTGCCATCACGGAATCTGGGAAAGTTGTCACCCCACCTCGCGGAGTATGGACGGGCACCCTCCCTTCGGGCGCCTCTTCGGATGGACATACGATGGGTGACTTGTCGCCCGTTTCGGGATTCGCCCCCGGTCCTACAAACTCAGAGTGGGTGGATTCGGAAGACACCAGGCGCAATACGACGCAGCTCTCCATGTACGCCATTTCCGGCGTGTTGACCGCCGCCCCGGAGCCCGGCAGCGCGGCCCTCTTGCTCACGGGTCTGCTCGCCCTGGCGGCGCGGCGTCGCCGGAGCGCATAGTTCATTCGTTCTCGCCCCTCTCGCATTGACGAATTGACGCATCAGGATGCGGTGATATTATGGGGTGATGACGTTTGAAGAGATCGCCAGTTCGCCAGACGCTCACTTTATCAAGGTGCCGTCAGGTCCGATGGGGCCTATCATGATCCGAAAAAGTGTCGTCGCCAATGATCTTGAAGAACATCCACGCGTGAGCGTGGGTGACTCCGGGGGCGTCAAAAGCACCCATAAAATCGCGGAGTTTGCGGACGCATTCCCGGGCCTCGGGGCGCATTAAAAACGTCGTCGTATCTCCGCGCCTAGCGGAAGCCTCAACCCATCCGGCCAGGATGAGCTTATCAATAACCTCTTCCTGAATCTTTTGGTAGTCTGATTGTTCGTCGCTCATACGTCAGCTTTTGCTACCGCGCTCGATTTTAGCGAGTGCTTTTAGGAATTCGGCATCCTCGCTGGCGCGCTTAGCCTTGGCCTTGCGAGCGGCACGGGCCGCGTAGATCGGCTGCCAGTAGGCATCCGTCATCTCCACAACCTCCTCTAAAGTCCAGCGGTGGTCCTCGATCCCTGCCGCAACGGCTGGCGTCTGACCATCAATGCCCTTGTGCCGGCGAACGAGATTGTAGACGCCCATGAATAGATTCACCGTCGCTTTGTGCATTTCCAGCGTCTTGCTGTAGGCCAGCGTCATCCGGGTAAAGCGGGCAAGCTCTTGGCGCACGCTCAGGAAAACCCTTTCCACGTGGCTTGTCGTGAGGCTGCCTAAATCCGGCGAGCCGTAGACCGCTTCCCGCGTGGCTTTGGCAACCTTGGCGACGCCGTTCTTGCGGCGCAGTTGCCATTCCGTGGGATTCCAGTCGTTCGGCTCGCCGAATACCTTGGTTTCCGTTCCGTAGCTGAATTCCTTGGCCTCATATCCGAAGTAGGCGCGGATTTGCGGCGCGTAGCTCCGGTGGTTGTCGGTGGCGATCTGGCACCCGCCTACGACACGTTGCGCCACGTCCGCAACGAAATCTTCCCCTGCCCGCCACGTGCGCCGACCGATGAGGAACGAGAACACCAGTTTCGTGTCCGCATCAATCGCGCACCACAGCCAGAAATCGCCATGGTTTGGGTTTGCCTTTTTCTTGGCGTCGTCCATCCGCTGACCGTGCTCGCCAACGTACTGCCATTGCTCGTCCATCTCGATTCGAGCGCATGGCAGGTCGCGGAAATTCCGGTGCATGTAATCGGCCAGAGCCGTTCCGCTCTCTTCGATAACGCGCAGAACGGTCTCCTTCGCGCATCCGAGCATCCGGCAAATAGCGTTAATGGGTGTGCCTTCGCAAATCGCGGCGAGGACTAAAGCACGCTTGTTTTGGGAGAGTCTTTGGTTGGCCATAATCTTTGTTTGACTTGTTGATAAGATATACCTACATTCAAGATAGTCAACATGAAATCGTATTTATTTTTCCAAGTATGAAGAAGAAACCCACCCACGGCGGAAAGCGGGAAGGTGCTGGCCGAAAGCCAGAGGGCAAGGCGCACTACAACGTCACGCTCACGGAAGCGAACGTGACCAAAGCCAAGAAACGGGAGGGCAATTTCTCCGCCCTGCTTGACCGTTTACTTGCGGCGTGGCTTGGCGCGTAACTTCGCCTTGGCGGCCTTGAATTGCCGCTTCAATTCCGGGGAGCCTAGCAAGTCCTCGCCCTTCATTCGCTCAATATCCAGCGCACCACGCACAAGTTTTTCGGTCGTGGTGTTTACGTCAGCTTGGCGGGAGAATTTCCCCATATCCGGGGATGGTGCTCCATACGCGCGGCGGAAGCAAGAACGCGTTTATGGGCTGGGGCGAATCAAACGCGCCCCAGCCGGCCGCTCGCGCAGATGTTCAAAGTTCTCCGGATCGATCAGAAGTTCATTAACGTATTCTTGGAAGTACTTATCGGTTTTGTGCCGGCCCGCCAAAAACCCACGAAAAACGTACCCGAATGCGTCTGCCAATTGAAGAAACAAGGCTTCATTCTTTTCCGCAAGATGGACAGTATCCTTGATTCGCCGGATTGGCAGATTCTCTTTTGCTTCAGATATGCCTCTAAAGATAACATCGGCAAACTTTCCAGTGGTGCGCCCCTGAAGCATGGCGTGAAGGTCTTTGATTGCCAATTTAGCTTCGTTGGTATTTTCGGCCACCATCGTAGCAATTTCATTCGGACGCGCGCTTTCGCGCATGTATTTCTCACATCCGACAGCACAGAAACAATAGGCCATTTGATGATGAAGCCTGACGCGTTCCAGTGCTTCCTCATTATCGAATTGATGACTTGTTTTGAAATAGAACCCAAAGGATACCGCAATACCAAACTCCCAGGGGATTCGCAGAATGCGCCGCAACGCTTCACGAGCGGCGGCACGATGTTCCTTGTTTTTTCCAAAGCAGCCGCCGCAAAGGTCCTTGGCGTGAAAAACGAAACCGGCTCGAAATTCGGCAGGGACAAGCTCTTGAACCAAATCTTTCAAATAATCCTCAATTGGTTGCCATTGATGATCTGCGTCGATGATGACTCCGCACACCACGGCTACGGGGTCGTTCTTTAATCCGGTGCCTGATTCGTCCAAATAGATCGTGCGCACAATTCGGTTTCCTTCCAGCGGGATACCCGAAAGTGAGAGTGAGCGATAGCCAAAAGAAATTTGCATTTTTTAGAGTTGACGGCGACGGATGCGCCTCTGTAAAATTTTGCTGTTGGAGCGCCTGAAGTTGGCAACTCGTTGATTCAGTGGAGCTTATCCACCTTAATTTCCACACACTTAAACCCTACCAACACCAATGACACGGTGTTGGTAACTACCCACACCAATGACTGCCGATTTCATTTTACCACTGTTGGCTAACGTTATTCCCATTCACCCCTGATTGCGTCCGGCTCCTCCCGTGGGCCGGCTTGCTACTTCCCGCGCGGCGCGCTAGTTTTTCGTCTCGATGACCACCCTGGCCGAGATCGAAGCCGCTGCCGACCAATTGCCCGCGGAACAGCAACAGGAACTTTTGCTTTTTCTGGCCGCTCGTCTGCATGTTGCCAGCGGGCCCCTGCCGCCGCCGCGTGATATTCCATTGGACAAGATTCAAAGTTGGATCGCCGAGGACGAGGCCGGACACCGGCGCTTCCTTGCCGGAGAGTGAAGCTTTTTCTCGATACCAGCGTCATTCTGGCGGCATGCGGCTCTGCCACAGGATCCTCACGGTTCATCGTGGACCAGGCCCAGTCGAACTCCTGGACGTTACTTTCCAGCCCTTGGGTGCTGGGTGAAGTCGTCCGCAATCTGCCGAAGCTTCCCGCTTCTGCCACGTCCGTCTGGGCGCGAATCCGTCCGCGCCTCCATGTGGTCGACGACGTGGTAACTCTGGACCGCGTTGTGGTCTTTCCGGCCAGTAAAGATCGACCGGTGCTGCTCACCGCGCTGGCCTCGGCACAGCTCTTGTTGACTCTTGATCGTGACGATTTCACAGGCGTTCTAGGCAGCCACTTTTACGGCATGCCGATTCTCTTGCCTTCGGAGTTCCTGACCCGCGAACGCAACGCCGGGCGCTTAAAATAGCCGCGCGACCGCGTTCATTTCATCAACGTCCGCAAGACGCTGCTATCTCACTGTCGATAGTAAGAACTGACCCCAGTTGCGCTGCCCGGCTGTCCAAGCCGGAGCGCGACAAGATCAAAGATGCCGCCGAGAAAGCTGGCGATCCGCTGACCAAATGGGCGCGTAAGGCGCTCCTGCGGGCCGCTGATTAGCGTTTCTTGGCCGGAGATCGGCAATCGCCAGAACGTGCGCGAGGGCGCGCTGTGCCGAGGCAATCCCCGCCTCTGCCTGGGACTTGCGTTTGCGCTTGCTGCGCTTCGGCTCTTTTCAGTTTGCCATGCTTCATTGTTCTCGATTTAAATCCCGCCGACAATTTATTTTGGAAGGTTAATTCCACGATCTAATGGCTGGACAGCGTACAAAGAATCCCAACAAAAAATCCAAGGCCGAACCCAACCTCAAGGGCAATAATTACTCCGTGTCTGCCGATGCGATGATATACACATTCGAAATATTCGGCGTTATTCTTTTGTCCGTGGGAGCGTTCGTATTTGGATTTTATCACCATAAAATTGCAGGTATTTGGATAGTTTATTCCGGAGTGGTTGTTGCCCTGGCTGGTCTAGTAGTTAAGCTAGTTGACGAAGTTAAACACGGAGATGATGAGCCAACCGTGAGGGACGAATCAGGTGCGGTAGCATTGAATAAGACCGCTCCATTTTCAGTGAAATATAGCTGGACACAAAACAGCGGAGACAAACCTACTATATGGTTTGTAAAATATGGAGAAAATACACCCATATACTGCGCAATGATGGTGAGTTTTACTAATCTCAGAACAACTCCCATCCTTATTTCCTCTTACGTAATTGAGCAAAAAACCAATACCGAAAAGTGGGAAATAATATCAATTAAGACCGGTCCTGAAGAAGGATTTTTTTATAGCGGCCCAGATACAACCAACGTTTCCGAAATGGATTACACTACGTTCGAGTCCGCGATTTCTAACAAAAATATCGCTGCGGGAGAAACTGTGATGGGATGGATGTTTACCACTAAACAACCATTTTTGGCGGGCGCAGAAATTCGCCTCAGAATTACTGACGGAGTTGGCGAAATACTTACAGGCGAGTTCAAGAATCAAGGAGGCATTGGATGGCCAAACCAGCCGAGGCTGATTAAGAGCCAAGGTCCGCGGATCGACATAAGCGCGGTTCCGGTTGTTAAATAGTGATAGCAAGGGAGAAATCATGTCGCGCTTATACTTGGCACTATTTTGGTTGGCTGGACTCATTACTTTGGCCGCGTCTATTGAGTATCAATGCTTCGTGAGCAGCCTCTACGACGCCAATACGGAGCACCAAAGCGCCAGCGGCTATCACGACGAAAAAAAACAGGATTCCCAAAGTCGAGTTGTCGTAGACCCAGCTAGAGTCACATCGCCGGACAATGAAGGGAATAATGGCGGCGGCGAAAATAAAGCCAGCAGTTACGATCTCAATTACCGCCAGACGGTATCGCTCGAAGGGACGCTGATTGCCACTTGGTGGAGCGTAGGACTTTCGTTCTTTAGTTTTGCCGGTGTTGTAATCGCCCTCTTTATTACCGGCCGACAAAACAAGGTTTTGGCACGTGCAAATACGCTCGCGCAGCAAACCCACGAGGCCGAAACAAGACCTTGGGTATCTCCAAGGATATGTATATCTCACCGATACCAACCAGTTCCCGACCCGCAAGGATACCGGGTAAGGTTCCTCTTGGAGTGCATAAACCACGGCAGCACCCCCGCCATCGACGTACAGCACACGCTCTTCGGAGGGCCAACAGAGACTCATCGCAGGAAAGCAGAACGCGCAATTAGGGGTAATAGCGAAAAACGAGAAACCCCCATTGGGGGCGTAGCGATATTCCCGGGCGGAAAGCATGTTTTTGACGCTACCGTGGACATTATTCGGGAAGACATCGACAGCGCCGGCTCCCTTTTGACAATCAAGTCGATTATCGTTTATGGATTCATTGAGTATCGATCCAGCGGATCGACTAAGTGCCGTAGAACTTACTTTCTCCACACGGCGAAGGTAACAGAACAGTTCGGGGAATTGGTGGTGATGGAAAACTACTGGGTTCCAGCGGATTCCCCTGAAGGAAAAATTGTCTACTCGGCTCCAACTATCGGTTCCGCTGACTGAGGCTTCCGCTGACCCGCAAGTAAGGGAAAAACGGGCGTTGCTTTGCCCGCATTAAGTATTTGGAAAGGGCCAGTTTACTCTAGTATATAATTTCCGTAATACAATTAGGACACCACCAATAGATGGGTGTTGGTGCCGCTTGCCTATAGAAATTATGGGCACCACCACCACCAATGGCTCCGACTTCGGTGACGGGGCAGCGTCGCTGAACTCAGAGCACCTGCTGTTCTCGAAGGACGGTGGTCAACATCTCTGCGAATGTCCCGAACGAGGCATATCGGTCATCGGGGAAGCCCATGTGAATCGTGTGAAATTTCCGGTCCCGCCGATCAAATACAAACTCGGCCACGTTGCCGTCATTGCCAAGGACGATAATCTCCGGGCGCGGCACGTCCAAGTTCTCGAGAACCAGATGCTCCGCCGTCTTGAAGTAAGAGTTATTGATCTGCACCCCGTTCGAGAAGCGAAGGAATTCGGCGTATTCTTCGGGAACCGCTTCGCCCAAATCTTGCCGAGCCGCCTCTTGCATCCGGCGTATCGCCGTTTCGTTCGCAGCGGCCTGAAGGTATACTCCCATGGACTCGCGGGCCAGTCGCGTTAGCGTTTCCTGTATCATGTCGCAATTGAAGGCGCACTCGGGAGGGTTCGCAACCTTAACGAAATCGCGGTGAAAGGTACCTTCTCGCAAAGCGCCCGCCCTGACGCTGATGTTCTTGCCAAACATCTCCCCGAACATGAAAAATCTCCTCCGCTTCCTCGCCGCGGCCATCGCCACTGTCACGTGGCTGCGCGCCGCCGATTCCGGCCAGGATTTGCATCTCACCTGCCACTCTGCGATCGACGATACCGATCAGCCGTATCGTCTCTACGTGCCCACCGCCTACGATGCGAAGACGGCGCTGCCACTGGTCGTAGCGCTGCACGGCACCGGTGGAAATGAAGCGACGCTCTTCGAGAAATACGGCGACGGCCGCATCAAGATCGTCGCGGAAAAGTATGGCGTCTTTGTGGTCAGCCCGTTTGCGCGCGGCGTCACGGAGCATCGCGGGATCGGTGAAAACGACATTCTCGGCGTGCTCGCCGAGGTGCAAAAGCGTTATCGCATCGACCCCGACCGGATCTATTGCACGGGGCACTCGATGGGCGGCACCGGCTCCGCGTATCTCGCGTTTCATCACCCGGAACTTTTCGCGGCGGTCGCGCCGCTGGCCGCGGCCTACAGCTTTCCGTGGCTCGCGACCAATGGAGGGCACATCCCCTTTTGGTGGTTACTCGGCGGCAATGACTACCCACCGTACCTCGCCGGCGTTCACGCCGGCGCGGATCGGATGATCCAGATGGGCGAGCCCACGAAGATCGATATCCTGCCCGGCAAAGGCCATGGCGATTGGGTGGCCGACAAATTCGATGATGTTTTCGCGTGGTTCCTGCAGCACCGCCGCGAGGCGCATCCGCGCGATTACACTTTCGCCGCCGATACGCCGATGCACGGCCGCGCCTACAGCACGGCGATCGATCGCATCTCACAGCCGGGCCGAATCGCGACGATCACCGTGCACATCGGCACCGATGCGCTCATGACCATCCGCCCGGAGAATGTCGCCCTCTTTTCCGTGCTGCCCGATCCGACGCTGCTGCCGCCGAACGAGAAATTTCGCGTGACGCTCGACGGAAAAGAGATCTTCGACGGCCAGGTCGCGGAGAATGAGGAAGTCAGGTGTGAGCGTACGTCGTTGACCGAATGGCGGGTCACGGTGGTTCCACGCCGCGAACGCGACCTCCTTCGTTGGCGCATCAACCCGGTCGGCACCGCCCCCGCGGAGATCGTCATCGAGGGAACCGAGTCGCCGCTGGGCAATTGGGCCGCCGACGCGATGCGTGCCGCCACCGGCGCCGATCTCGCGCTCTTCAATCGCCGTTACTATCGTGGCCTGCCCATCCCCAAAGGCACGGTCGATATCATTGATATCATCCAGGCCGTCCGACCGTTCGACCAATATCTTGTCAGCACCGAATTGACGGGCGCCGAGGTCCGGCAAATTCTCGATGACAATGTCCGCGAGCCCGTCACGAATATCACGGAAGATCGCCTCGCGCAGGTTTCCGGAATGCATTACAGCTTTGACCGCCACCAACCGCCAGGCCAGCGCATCGTTTCCAGCGACCTCGAACTCCAGCGCACCTACAAGGTGGTGTTGGAAGGCCAGGTGCCGGAGCGCGAGACGATGTATCTCGCCGGGAAATTTGGGACGTTGAAGTATCAAATCACCGACATCCCCTTCACCGCCGCGCTCTACGCTCACGCCGTCGCGCAAGGGCAGATCGTCGCGCCGGTCGAGGGACGAGTGCGCGAAGTCTCGCCGTGACCGCCTCGAAAATATCGCCTGCCCTCTATTCCCGTGTTTGAATACCGCAGTTTGAGTGCTCATCCGAGGAGCCCCACCGGGGAGTAAGTTGAATAAGGGGCTAGAAATCCGCACGGACGGCGGGCAATACGAGGTCGGGCGTATGTCGAACAAGGGCCTTGTGGTGGCAATCCGTGATCGCGCCGTGAGGGTGACGGCCGCAACGGATTCGTGGCCTGTGATGACCTGTCAGCGTCTTTGGCCAATGGTGGGACAGCGCCCGCGCAAGGTTTGGAGAGGCGGCGACATTCTTCGTGCAAAGAGTCTCCGAGTCTGCCAGTTTAGAGGCACCCTTTCCCCCTCATGAAAACGCGTTTTTCGATATTCGCCATCATCTTGATGGCTGTGAGCATGATCGCTCGTGCGGAGGACAAAGCGGCTCCCGGTTTCGCTGGCGAAAAGGTCAAGTCACTGGCGGAGTTTTTGCCTGGGACAAGATGGTTCTGGGAAGGTAGCGAGGACCACCTCCTGGAGTTTCGAAAAGATGGAACGGTGGATCTGGATTATTGGACGTTGCCCACGGACTGGAAAGTCACCGGACCGAGTCAGGTTACATTTACGATGCACTTTAAAACGGAGAACAAAACAGCGTCCGTCACCTTCACGGATGATCGCAGTTCGTTTTCCGGCATCCAATTCAGAGGGGGAGTAATTTCAAAATCTCCGCGCGCACCCGACCTCGCCGCGGACGAAAGGTTCAAGCCACTGGCCGAGCTTTTAGCCGGGACGAGATGGTTCTGGCAGGGTAGCAAGGACCACATCCTGGAGTTTCGAAAAGATGGAACGGTGGATCTCGATTATTGGACGTTGCCCACGGACTGGAAAGTCACCGGACCAAGCCAGGTTACATTTACGATGCACTTTAAAACGGAGGACAAAACCGCGTTTGTCACCTTCACGGATGATCGCAGTTCATTTTCCGGTATCCAATTCAGGGGGGGCGTAATTTCAAAATCTCCGCGCGCACCCGACCTCGCCGCGGACAAAAGATTCAAGCCGCTGGCCGAGCTTTTAGCCGGGACGAGATGGTTCTGGCAGGGCAGCAAGGACCACGTCCTGGAGTTTCGAAAAGATGGAACGGTGGATCTCGATTATTGGACGTTGCCCACGGACTGGAAAGTCACCGGACCAAGCCAGGTTACATTTACGATGCATTTTAAAACGGAGGACAAAACCGCGTTCGTCGCCTTCTCTGATGATCGCAGTTCGTTTTCCGGTATCCAATTCAGGGGCGGAGTAATTTCAAAATCTCCGCGCGTTTCCGAGAGCGTTGTTCTGAATTCGAAGATGCCCGTTACCGTCGTCCCATTTGGCGTCGACATATCGCCTGGCCCCATTGTTCGCGTCGTTGAACTGAACTGGCAAGGGATCAGCAGCACGAAAAAGGAGAAATTACTGGCCCAACTGCGCACGCAAGTTGGCCAGCCCTATTTGAGCGCGGCGATCATGCAGGATGAGGAGTCTATTCGCGCCGCGGGCGGACGCCTTAGCGCGATGTTGAGGGACTACGTCCCTGGAGGCGGCTGCAAAGTCGCGTTCGACGTAGAAGATGCTGGTGCAAAGTAAGGTAGCGAACCGCACGGAAAACCAAGTTGCTGGCGAGTGGTAATGCGACGAGTGCCGGCTCGGAGATCGCACGTGAGCCAGGCCTATGGTGAAAACTCACCTTGGGAATCCAATTCCCGGCACGCGTAGACCATCAACAGCACAATTTGGTTGCCGAGATGGGGCCGCATCGTTTATGCGCCTTGCCGTCGAATGCAGATTTCCCGCAAAGTTGCATCGGTGCTGGTGTTGCTCGTTGGCACCTTTGCGGCCTGCGCGGACATTTCTTTGGGGCCTGCTCCCAAACATTCCAAGGGACTAGACCTCCCCGAGGCACCACCAGAGCCGGTTCCCGTGACGATTCAAGTGAAGCGCGGCAGCACCGTCGAGATTCCCCTGCGCGTCTTTGGAATCACGACCCAGACGATGACCTACCGACTTCGCTCGACGCCGGAGTTCGGAGAGCTCTCCGAGTTGAAAATGACGGGTCGGGGAACCGGCATGCTCACGTATCGGCACTCGGGCGAAAAGACGCAGCAAAGCGATCATTTCCTCTTTGCGACACAGACCGCCAACGGGGTTTCTGCCTCGGCCAAAATCACCATCGTCATCGTCGATGATCCGCCAGCCCTGAGCGTTCCGGAGGGACTGGAATGGGGCACGGTCATGATTGGCACGACGGCGACCAGACGCTTCCTCATCGAGAATCGCGGCGGCGGGCTGCTGAAAGGAACGGTGACCGTGGATGAGCCGTGGAAGATCGATGGAAAGGCGGCCTACAGCTTACGCTCCGGAGAGAGTCAGACTTTTGCGCTCCGTTTTACTCCGGATAGCGAGCAGACCTTTGAGGGTGTGGTGCGCTTTAGCAGCGACCCGCACCAGACCACGGCGCTCACGGCAGTCGCCGAGGCCGCGATCCGCATTGAGCCCCGGAAACTGGTCCTCACGCCCAGCGGCGACACGACCCGCTCGGGAACCGTCAAGATCCTCAACCGGACCAATGAAGAACAGCCTTTGCGATTCCGCGCCGGGCCCAAGTTGACCCTATCCGAGCGGATGAGCGTGCCGCCGAATGGCGAAATCTCCGTGCCGATTACCACGTCGCCCGGCCTTCTCGACCCGGTCATAGACGAGATCCAGGTGGACTCACCGGGTTTTGCGACCACGATCGCGGTCCAGGCGCCGGCCGTTGGGCCGATCGTTCGCGCCGATCCGGCCTCGTTATCCTTCGGAAAAATCGACAACGGAAGCTCGGTGACCGCCACGGTAAATGTTACGAATTCTGGCGGCACCGGCGTAGCGGTGGAGTTGGTCGCTCCGCCGCAGTTGGAAATCGACGCCGCGGATTCCGCGTTCTGGCTCGGCGCGGGTGCGACCAAGGCGGTGAAGGTTTTGCTGGTATCGAGAGATGCGGGGAAATTCGAGGCGTCGCTGCATTTGAAAACGGCCAGTGCCGTATTTGAGATTCCCGTCGAGGCCGAGTTGATTCCCAAGCCTTTCGCGCCTGCCCCACCGGCCCGCAGCACGATCGCCAACGCCGTCCGCCCCGATCTCACACCGATCGTTCGTGGCCCCGCGATCGAGAATTTGCGGGTGAAACGAGTGGGTTCCGCCACCTGCGAGATCACTTGGGAAACCACGGAGGAAGTGCCGCCGAGTTACCAACTCGAACGTCTTGCATCGGAAGGCGTCGGAGTTGGGTGGACGCCGATCTCGAATGTCGTCATCTCCACCGCCGTCTCGGCGCAAACCTTTAGCAAAAATCTCGCCATGCACGGAGTCACTCTCGCCGATTCGCCTGGCGCGGAGACAGCGGACGCCGCCCCGGCTGGCGGGAAGCGCACCGCCAGCGCGCTGATCAAGGATCTGAAGGCGGAAACGGCCTACAGCGTGCGTCTCATCGCGATCGATGCCAAAGATGAAACCCATCGATCCATCACCTACCTGGAGTTCCAGACACCGCGCGCCTGGACGAAAACGATCTCATTCCGCTTTGGGTTACCGTCTTTTCTGTTGCTCTCCGTGGTCCTCGTCTGCCGGAGGACGCGCCGCGGAGCCGGCTCCGGGAAACCCACCACCAAACCGTTTGAGACATTCGTTCCGCCAACCGTACCTCCGCCGGCAAACCCGGTCGCTCCGGTCGCTCGGATTGATTCGATGCCTTCGATTGCCGCTCCGGTCCCACCGATCATACCGGCCTGGAAGAAGCTTCCGCTGAAGGTTCCGAAGATACGCGAAACATCCCCCGGCTGTTTCCAACTCTACCGCGACGAGGACTGAAAGCTGGCCCGCGCCGAATGCCAAGTCACCCTGATTTGGCAAGTCCGCCGAGGGGTGACCGATGCATGGGTCATGAGAACGCGCCAGGGGTCTATATGTCATATAGAATGGGTCGAAATCGGAGTTAAGTCTCAAAGAGTTGACCCCGTGCGACTCTGATAAAAGCGACTGCCGCTTCCGCCGGCGCGGTCGAAATCTGCGGGCGCCATCATATCCGCCGCGTCTTTAGGCATTTACGACGGCCAGCGATTCGAACGCCAGTTCGATCGTGTCGACCGCCACGTCATTGCCGTCCGACTTCATGTCCGCTCCCGTCACCTTGATCGGCCACGCATTGGTCAGCGTCCACTTCATCGTCGTTGCCTCACTTTCGTCGAGAAGTTCGATGACGACGTTTTGACGCTTGATGGTGTTCTGCTGGATGCTGCTGTACCAATCCCAAAACGTGTTGTCGCTCGTGAAGATGCCGCGCTTCAGAGTAACATTTCCGACCTTCGAAATGCCCGGCATCTTGATGGTGGAGTAATTTTTGCTATTTCCGTGCCGGTACTCGATGACTTGCGTCTCCGAGTTGAGTCCCGACACTTCTTGAAAGGTTCCGCTGATTGCGTCTGTCGCGCCGATGGTGACCTTGAAATGAAAAGCCGGCAAAGGCCATATCGGATTCGATGGTGCTGATCCGTCGTCTGGCATGGTGAGTTACTCCTTCAGATGTTTGCAGTTATGGTGAATACTGCAAGTCAGTCTAGGAAGTCTGCATTTTTTGCGAGACAGTGATGACGATGAACTCCGCCGGGTGACTGACGGCCACACGGACAGTAACACGCATGATCCCGTCCAGGATGTCCTCCGGCGTCATCGTCTTTCCGAGGCCCACCGCGACGTCAAACGCCGCCGCCGCGGTCGCTCCCGCCAGTCCGCCCTGGCTCCAGACCGTGGTCAGGAAACTGGTGATCATACTATCGACTAGAGACCAAGTCGCCGCCGTGTTCGGCGCGAAGACATAGGCTTTGATGGCCAGCTTCAAGGATTGCTCAATCATGATCACGGTACGCCGCACGTTCACGTAACGCCAGTCCTGGCTGTTGCCATCCAGCGTCCGCGCCCCCCAGACGATCACGCCAAAACCCGGGAATAGCCGAATTGCGTTGATGGATTTGCCGGTGAGCGCATCGACATTCAGCGGCCCCTGCGTCGCATCCGTCAACTTGAGCGTTGTGTCGGTCACCGCCGTCAGGCTGACATTGGCCGGTGCTTTCCACACCCCCTGGCTGTTGTCTACCGCCGTGTAGACACCGGCCATCGCCCCGCTCGGGGGCAACGTATTGATCTTGTCCAGGACATGATGGAGGAGCGAGCCGTAATCATCGCTGGCATTGAGCAGCGCGTCCTGTAGTAGCGTCGCCGAAGGAGGGTTGGCCGTAGGCGGATTCTGGATCTTGCTCAGAATCGTCTTCAAGGGCTCGACTCCCGAATTTGGCAGCACCGCCGCCAACTCCGTAGCGCCTCCCAAGTTCAGGAAGTTGATATCCGTATCCTGGACGATCGTGGTTTTCAGGAAGGGGAAGTAGGCGACTCCGTAATCCAGATTGTTCATCCCCACATTGGCCCGGAAATTCAGGATCTCCGTGTCCAGGTAGGTGTCTTGGTCGGGGGCCTCTCCGCCGTAGACATCCATCAACCCCACGCGGCTCTGAAGTTCGCCACATTGTCCCAAGACATTCTGCATGAGCGTCGCGTAATCGGACTCCTTCATCAACACGGCATCCGGGATGACGAGCATCGTCACTTCCTGCTCCTGGGCGGCGATTTGCAATCCTGCGTACAAGTCCGCGTACTGCACATTCGGGTTCACCAGCGGGGCGTTCAACGCCACCGTCTTTCCCGTGGGATTTCCCATCAAACCGACGGACACCACGAAGCACGTTCCACCACCGTTCTGGTAGAACAGCTTGATACTATTGTAGAGGTAATAAATCGAGCCGCTGTCCGGAAGCAAATCGAAGGGCTTGCCTCCAAGGACCACTTCGCCCGAACCCTTCGAAGCCACCGCGTGATAGATGGGCGCATGTTGCCGCAGGTCCGGAGCGGCCACCGGCGGCGTGTCGTCGGTCATCGCCCCGAAGAAGATCAGGAAATCCTGTAGGGAATTGATCTGGACCGCCTTCTTCAAATAAGAATTCCCCTTGTAATCGGCCCGATAAGTGTAGCCGATAAACGCCGGCACGGCGGTGGCGACGGCAACGACGGAATTAGGGAACGCGTTAACCTCCTGAATGTAGACGTTTGGCGTTTGTAAAGTGAGAGCCATAAGTTGGGCGGGAACTAGTTTGCTTGGATGAGCGCTTCTTCGAGGAGCTCGATTTCTGTGTCGGAGAATTTTGGAATGGCGGCAAGTATCTCTTGAAGGCTCATACCTTTAAGGCAATACGGTTGGGACGGCGAGGCTTTATGAACGGCTTCGGTTCGGCCCTTCGGGGGCTTCCGATTGAACGCACGCGCCGATCACTCCTCACTTCGTCAATTCCGTGAGTTCACCTGCGCGACCTTTGACGACAGTTCGGGTTCAGTTCGGAACGAGGCCGAAAAGCCAGCTAATCTGGCCCCTCGTTTCACAGGCGGGCGAGAAGCTCGGCCTTCTTGGCCGCGAACTCTTCGGGGGTGAGAACGCCGGCATCCCGCAACTGGCCGAGCTTTTCCAGCAAAGCGACGACATCGTGCGAGCCCTGGCCACCCGCTGGTGCCGATGGACCGGGCGACGCCGGAGATATAACCGCCGGGGCGATCGGCGCGGAGGCGGCGGCGAAGTTCGTCGGGTTCGTTCCCTGCAGCCCCGGACCGGAGACCAAGGGCAGGCTCAGCGTGGACACGGTGCCGTACTGACTGCTGAAGGTGAGCGAGGTGTCACCGCCTTGCTGCTGGCTCACGCCGCCGATGCGATGGTCGAGCGTGTCAAACACGGAAACCTGTCCGTTTCGCTCCACCACGAGCCGCTGGGCTTGGGGAAAGAAGGCGTAGCGGATATTGTTCTGCGAACCGCTACTGGACGGTGAGCCAAGGTCGCCTGGCCACCAGTGGCTGCCGACGATGCCTCCTTGCGGCGCGGGCAGGAACATCTGGTTGTTGGCCAGCGCGTTGGAGAGTTCGTTGCAGAGACTATCGACCGTCGACTTCAGGGCGTAGTTAAACATATCTCCGACCATGGTCATGCCGCCGCGCATCCATTGGCCGCCGCCCAATTCCGGGCAGCTAAACTGAGCCATCGTTCCGCCGCCATTGTTCACAGCGACCAGCATGCTTACCGTCGACTCATAGCTGAGGTTGTAACGCCGGGCGATGTCATTGATGATGTTTTGTCCCACAGGAGTGAGTTGTGCCATGGCGAAGGAAGGTTGTGACGGCTCGCCGCGACGGAAGCAAGGTTGCAATGCAAAGGGTAGCGGGCACTCCGGACGCCCCTGGTACGAACCCGCTTTTTTCCCCTTTGTCTCTTTAGTTGCAGGGCGATGGCTGTTTAAAATATCAACGGTCGGAGTGATAAACTCCGTCACTCATCACCTTGGCATCGATCGATGCGGGTCGCCTCCGCGTTTGCCACCCGCTTGATCAGCTCCTAGAGTCCCGTCCCATGCCTTCCCCCCTCACCCGCCGCGGCTTTCTCGCACATGCGTCTTATCTGGGCGGCGCTGCGGCCGCCTTTGGTTCGCCCCTTCTAGGTGCATTCGGCGCACGCGCCTCCGCAACTGAACCGCGCTCGCTCTTCGACGGGAAAACCCTGCGGGGTTGGCGGCCTATCCCACGGCTGGCCGTTCCGAAGGATCCGCGGTTTGCCGACCTCCCGCCGGAGGAACTCAAGGCCGCGGTGGTGAAATTCTACGAGGAACGTCGCGACAAGGAGCCCGGAAAACTCGAGCACGTCGGCCGCTGGGAAGTCGTCGATGGCGCGATTGTCGGCGGACACGAGCCGCCGGACTCCATGTATGGCGCCTATCTCCTCAGCGAGGAAAAGTTCGGCGATTTCGAGCTCGAACTCGAGGCGCGCCCCGATTGGCCCGCTGACACCGGCATCATGATCCGCGCCCATGAGCTCGGCAGCGTCGGTTTTCAGGTGCTCGTCGATCATCGACCCAAAGGTTGCATTGGCGGCGTCTACGGCAATTCCATCGGCGGCTTTCTCGTGGCGCCCTTTGTCATGACCGGCGACAAGCTGCCCGGTTATCGCGTCGAGCATCTGCGCCCATCGGAACCAGAGAGCGGTTTCCACGGAGTTACCCCGACTTATGGTGCCACCTTCGAAGATTTCCTGCGCGCTTGGAAGGTAAACGATTGGAACCATTTTCGCATCCGCTGCCTCGGCGCGTTGCCCGTGATCACCACCTGGATCAACGGCGCAAAAATCTGCGAGCTGGATACCGCCACGATGAAAGTGGCCGGTTACGATCCCGAAGCGGTGGCGCGCGTACTGGGCCGCGCGGGGCACCTCGCCTTTGAAATTCACGATGTCTCCCTGAAAAATCCGCTCGGTCTCGACCGCTGGGCACCGGGCGCCGTCTGCCGCTGGCGCAAGATCTCCATCACGGAACTGTGACCGACGGCTGCGCCGCAACCGCCCCCATTGCGCCATAGGCGTCTCGCAAAGCCTCGGCTTCCAACGCCCAACGCCGACCGCGCTTCGGTGGTGGCAATTCAGGGTTACCTGTGGGCCGGCAATGATGACCAACTGAATCGCCGTTTCTCAATGTGCTCCGGCATTTCGTGCGGGAGTAATCATACGCAGCGAAAAGTCTCTCGCAGCCATCGCGGTCGCTAACTTCTGCGGAAACTTTAACCCCGCTTTCTTACGTATCCGCGGCCAGTGAGGAAATGCCCCTCGCGTCTTTTTTTCCCGGCTCTTTTTTCGGAATCACATGACAAACCGAGTATTCGCGTCGATACTTGTGGCTCACTGAACCAAGCACTCAAAAGCGGCCGAGAGTTGATCCTTGCTACGAAGCGGTACGCAAAGGACTCCGCTGCGGAAAGTTGGTGGCATGTTCTCTCCACCGCGGGCTTGATTTTGGCCGCCTTGGCGGGGACACACTGGAATTTCAATCTTCCGGCCAAAGCGATCTGCAGCGTGCTCAGCGGCCTCCTCCTCCTCCGGTTCTTCGTCATTTATCACGATCAGCAGCACCATGCCATTCTGCCCCGGTCGCGGACGGCGCAGGTTTTCATGCGGCTCTTCGGCATCTTCGCTTTGAGTCCCAGCCACATTTGGCGCAGCTCCCACAACCATCATCACAACCACAATTCCAAGCTGCGCGGCTCGCATATCGGCTCCTTTCCGATCATGACGAAGAGCCAGTATCTCAAATCCACGGCAGGGGTGCGCTGGAAATATCTCTTCATGCGGCATCCGCTGACGATCCTTTTTGGCTATTTTTTCGTTTTTATCGTCGGCATGTGCCTCGCTCCCTTTTTGAAGAAACCGCAACGGAATTACGATGGCCTGATCGCGCTGCTCCTGCACTTGGCCATTGCGGTGGCCCTCGTCCACTACTGGGGCTGGCTGGCCCTGCTCCTCACGCAGACGATTCCGCACTTCATCCTCTACGCCATCGGCACGTATCTCTTTTACGCGCAGCACAATTTTCCCGCCGTCTCCTTCAATGACAAGGCTGGCTGGACTTATGACAAAGCGGCGATCGAATCCTCCAGCTTTATGCAGACCAGCCGGCTCATGGCGTGGTTCACCGCGAACATTGGCTATCACCACATCCATCACCTGAACGCGCGCATCCCGTTTTACCGGCTCCCGCAAGTCGCCCGGGAAATGCCGGAACTGAATACGCCCCGGTCGACCTCTCTCCACCCACTCGAAATCCTGCGCTGCCTCCAGCTCAAAGTGTGGGATGTGGATTTGCAATGCATGGTCGGACTCGACCATGCCATGCGGCAACCCGCGCCCGTCTCTTAAGCAAATCCTCCGCGCCTTGACGCGCATCGGAACCAGGATTTCCGAAACCGACCCCGCCCTTATGCCCATTTCCTACACCGCCGCCGAAATCGCTGAACGACTCGAGGGCCAGGTCGAAGGTGATGGGACCACGCTCTTCACCGGCCTGGCTTCCGCGGAAGGCGCGCAGGCCGGGGACCTGACTTTTGCCGAAACGACCGGCCATTTCCTGGCGGCGGAGCAATGCGCCGCGAGTGGCATTCTGGTCTCGGGCGCGGTCCGTTCCTCCGGGAAGGTGCTCATCCGCGTCCGCAATGCCCGGGTGGCGTTCGCCAAAATTTTACCGCTCTTTTTTCCCGCCGAAGCGCTGGCTCCAGGGATTCACGCGAGCGCGGTCGTCTCCCCTTCTGCGCAGGTGCATACCAGTGCGCACGTGGGACCCGGTTGCGTCATCGGCGAGGGCGTGCAAATCGGCGCGCGGTCGGTTTTGCTGGGCGGAAACCACGTGCGCCAGGATTCCACGTTGGGAGAAGACGTCCGGCTGTTTCCCAACGTCGTCCTTTACGAGCGGACCTCGATCGGTCATCGGGTGACCATTCATGCCGGCACGGTCATCGGCGCCGATGGTTTTGGTTACGTCTTCGACGCCGGAATCCATCGCAAGATTCTTCAGGTCGGGAATGTCATCATTCACGATGACGTCGAGATCGGGGCCAATGCGGCCATCGATCGTGCAGCGCTCGGTTCGACGGTTATCGGCGCCGGCACCAAGATCGACAACCTCGTGCACATTGCCCACAATGTCGTCATCGGCCGTCATTGTCTCATTATGGGACAGGTCGGTTTCGCGGGGAGTACTCGCTTGGGAGATTACGTCGTCATCGCATCCCAGTCTGGCATCGCCGGCCATTTGCACCTCGGCCACCAAGCCATGGTGGGTGCGAAATCCGGGGTGATGCGCGATGTACCGGATGGAGGAGTCGTACTCGGGATTCCGGCGATGCCCGATAAACAGGCGAAGCGCCAGTGGATCGGCGTCCAGCAACTCCCGGAGACGGCGCGGCGGATGCGGCATTTGGAAAGACTCGTCGAGCAACTTACCGCTCGGCTCGATGCCGCCGAGGCACTTTCCACCGGCCTGCAAGCTTCACGGGGCACACTCGAACGGAGATAGGTCAGCTCCACGGGGTTGTTCCCGGTCGGGAAAAAGCTAAAGATGAGTGAGATGGCGAGGATGAGCTTGGCTGTTGCGCCTTGCCAATTTGGGAGAATTCGGCTGCGCTCTCAGCGGGATCATGAAGATTTACCCCATCCTCCTTCTTTTCGTGTTCACCGCGGGCATCGCCGACGCACAGAATCGACCGGAGACTTCCCCGCAGCCTGCGCCCAGCGCAGTGCCGAAGAATGATGCTGCCGGTGCGATCGCCACTTTGCAGAAGCCGTATAACGCGGCGATCGCCGGCATCGCCGCCGAGAACCAGAAATGGCTCGCGGGCGTTGAGACCTGGTATCTGGCGAACTTGGAGAAAATGCAGACGGATTACACAAAAACGAGCGACCTCGATAGCGCGGTGGCCGTCAAGACGGAGCGGGAGCGGATCACCGCGCGGGGCGAGACCACTGCAGAGCAAATTAAGGCGATGCCAGCGGGCCTGCGCACCCTGCGAGGAACCTTCGATGCGTCATTAAAAAAGATCGCCGACGATGTCGACCGGAGAAAGTCCCAAGAGGGCCGGAAATATTTGGCGGGTCTGGAAGCGTTGCAAAAGCGCATCACGGCCGGCGGCGACCTCGACCAGGCGCTCTTGGTCAAAGCCGAGCAAGACCGCATCGTCGCCGAAATCGCAGCCAGCACTCCTGCGCCAGTGTCTGTGCCCGCAACACCGGCGCCGCTGGTTGCATCTACTAATCCCCCAAAGTCGGGAGCGAGCACACCGAAGGCGAACGATCCCGTGGAGGCCCTCCTTGGGACTTGGCGCTTTACCTACAATGGCCGCTGGAGTGGAAAGCGGACCTTTAGCAAGGACGGGACGTTCGTCGGCGAAGGATTCAAAGGCCCCGCCAAGTGGGCCATCGTGGGAAAAAAGGTCGTACTGCATTATCCCACTGTCGATCACGCTGAGGAGGAGATGCCGTTGCCGCCCGACCCGGCAGGCACGAAGGTGACTCATCGGGGAAGTGTGGTGACTGCCGTTAAAGAGTAAGGATCCCTCGGCCGACACCCTCGAAATCGACGATTTGACGCCGCTCCTCGTTCTCGAATTGAGGGTGCGGGACCTAGCGGAAGCCGCGAGCCTTGTACGCGTCTTGCATCGCTTCCGGCAGATCCTTCCATTCCGCATCCAACTGTTTGCGGAACTCCGAGCCCGACTCGGTCGAGAATGGCTTCACGCCAGGGCGTGGCTCTAGCTCTCGCGCCACCACGGCGCGCGCCATTTCGCGAATCACGGAGGGCGGCAGCGGCCGTTGCTCCGAGGCGCCTCCAGCCGCAGCCCGTGCCGCGTCCCGGTTGCGATGGGGAAAAATGTCGGCAACGCTTCCCGCGGCGACGAATTTCGGCCGTTCGCCTTCCTTTTGCGTGATCACCACGTACGCCCAATCTCCGAGTCGCGGCCGTTGTTCCACGAGGAAATACGAGTTGGTCTCAAATTTCGTTCGCAGGATAACGTCGTATTCGGTTCCGCGGCTGAGGTCCAAAACCGGAGGCTTGAGCGACGGGTCCAGAAATTCTTTCGGCACAGGCTCAGCCAACGCCGCAGCCGAGAGGGCGAGAAACGCAAAGGAGATGAACAGCTTCATGATTGGCCTATTTGTTCAATTCATACACCAACACTGGAAGGTGCTTTTTGTCCTGGAAGTATTCGAACCATTTCTGGACCGTGAAGTTGTCCATGTACAGGGCGTCCCTCGAGGAATTGGAATGGATCCGGCGCGTCGGTCCCGTGCCGTCCATGAGAATGCCAACGTGGCCGGTCACCGGACCGGTGGTGGGAGAAATGATGACGCAGCCGGCGGGCGCCTTATCCACTGGGACGAGACGGCCGCGGCCACCGGCCAGCGCTTCCGCCATCTGGGCGGTCGAAAGTCCCCCACCCACCTCATGGCCCAGGCCGTCGGTCGCCACATGATTTACCGCCCAGGCGCACGCGACCCGGCCATGGTTGGTTCCGGGCACGTTGGCGCTCGAGAGATGATCTTTGTTCCGTCCCGAAGCATCATGCATCTTCACGTCCACAACTGTCCCCGTTGCGCTTCCCGTGGCTGCGCCGGGCGTCGGCGCTTGGGCGCGAGCGAAGGTGAGCAAAACCGCCATCGCCAGAGCGAATCCAGCGAAAGCTTGGAGAGAACGGCACATCGAACGGATAGCCATGGTTTGAATTGAGGGGAAAACGAATTGCGAGCTTGGGAGCGTCGCGCTTTTGTCGCGGAACCCGAGTGTTGTAACCGAGTGGAAGCATGGCGACAATCCCGGAATTCGCCGCCACGGATTTGCCAAGCGGTCTGCCGAATCGCCATCGCGGAAGCCGCGTGGTAGCGCGACATGGACTGGCTCGCATACGCTCAAAGTGGTTGAAGGACGGTCCCGACCGGATCGGATGTACTGATTGCCGCGACTGCTTTTACTGACGATTTGCAGCGTATTTACCGCAACAGAAAAACACTGGAAACGCCGTTTCGGAACTAAGAACTAAGAACCCGAATCCAGCACGTCCATGCCCGGGTTGACCTCCCAAGCACTCCCTTGATAATTATCGCCACCTATGAAACTGCACCGCCCCGGTCTTGTCCTGACGGGTTTCGCTTTCGTTCTGGGCCTCGTCTTTTCCTCGTACGCCGGTGCTGAGCCCGCCGCCTGGCAACCGGAGCGCACCTGGGTGTTCGCTGTCGGGGTCCTTCAGTTCGACGATTCCTCCGTGGCGACTTATCCCGACAAGGGCCGCGTGGATGCCGAGATGATTGGCGCGATGGAAAAACGTGGCGTGCCTCAGGACCACATCCTTTTCCTCAAGAACAACGAGGCGACCAAGGAGAATATCGTCCGCCAACTCGCTCCGTTCGTCCGGCGCGCCGCCCCAGGCGACACGCTGTTTTTCTATTACGCCGGGCACGGCGGGCGCGATTACGATGATCCGGCCCGCACCTGCACCTTCCTCACTTACGACACGAAATCAACGTGGACCGTGGCGTCGGTGTTCGACACCGTGCAGCAGAATTTCCGCGGCGCGCGGGCCATTTATGCCGCGGATTGCTGTCATTCCGGTTCACTGCTCGGCGAAGCAGCACGGCACAAAGGCGAATCCGCCGTGCTCGCGAGCGCGCACGTGGCCTCCACGAGCACCGGCAATTGGACCTTCACGCAATGCCTGGTCCGGATGTTCCAGGGCGATCCCGTGCTCGACTTCGATGGCAACGGCGAGATCACTTTTGCCGAATCCGCGCGCTATATTGAAGGCGAGATGGCCTTTCTCGAGGGGCAACACGCGGCTCATGGCGTCACCAATGGGTTTCCATCCGAGCTCATCATGTCCACGGCCAGCGGACCGCACACGGCACGCATGGGCGAGCATGTGATGGGGCAGTCGGAGGGCAAATGGTGGAAAGCCGAAGTCCTCAACGAAAAGGACGGCAAGCTTTTCATCACCTGGCCCGGCTGGGCGCGAAGTTACGACGAATGGCTTTCCGCAGATCGCATCCACGCATTCACACCGAAGACTCTCCCCGTCGGCGCCGCCGTGCAGGCGGAGTGGCGCGGCCATTGGTACGACGGGCGCGTGGTGAAGACCGATCTCGGGC
>Ga0206824_10029_pt1 | contig 46490 bp, 27 predicted proteins | sample Alteio_BWOrgCont_82_FD_152874 | JGI IMG/M metagenome (GOLD analysis project Ga0206824, IMG submission 152874) | Enriched cells from forest soil in Barre Woods Harvard Forest LTER site, Petersham, Massachusetts, United States -... | ecosystem: Environmental > Terrestrial > Soil > Temperate forest >...
CGGCGCAGTCATTCCCAACGCCACCGTCACTGTCACGGAGAACGCCACTAAGGCCGTTCACACCGTACAGTCGGACGCTTCCGGCAACTATGTAGTCACCACCCTCCCCGCCGGAACATATACCGTCTCCGTTATTTCCAATGGTTTTGAGGGCTATCTGGCCAAGAACGTGGTCCTCACCGTTGGCCAAGATCGTGGCTTCAACATCCAGCTCAAGGCAGGCGCGGCTTCCACCACGGTCACCGTTGAAGCCGCAGCCGTCACCGTCGATACCGAGAGCGCTGCCCAGGCCGGTACCCTCAGCAGTCAGCAGATTGTGGGACTCGAGCTCGCCGGACGTAACTTCCAGCAGCTCGTCACCCTTCAGCCCGGCGTCGTCAGCCAGATGGGCGACGAAACCGTCGCCAGCAATACCGCCATGTCCGTCAACGGTGCCCGCACCGGCGCCAATAACTGGACCGTGGACGGAGCCGACATCAACGACTCCGGGTCCAACACCACTATCGTCAACACTCCGAACGTCGATGCCATTCAAGAGTTCACCCTCCAGCGCGGCAACTATGACGCTGGTTACGGACGCTCCGGCGGCGGCCAGGTTCTCGTTGCTACTAAGGCCGGTACCAGCAGCTTCCACGGCAACGCATACGAGTTTCTCCGCAACACCGCGCTCGACTCGAACGAGTGGTTCAACAAGCGCGCTCAGGCAATCAACGACGAGCCCAACCAGAACGCCGTCAACCACCACAACGTCTACGGCTTCACCATTGGCGGCCCGGTTTACATCCCCAAGCTCTACAACACCAGCAAGAAAAAGACCTTCTTCTTCTGGGCTGAAGAATGGCGCAAGCAGAGCACGCCCGGCGGCGACTCCTTCGCCGCGGCAACGCAGGCCAATCTTGCCGGCCAGGTTGTGGGCAACTACACCGGTGCGCCGGCGGGCTGCTCCACGTATGATGCAGCGTCCAACACAACCACTATCTCTCCCTCCTGCTATAGCTCCAACTCGCAGGTCTACCTCACCAACATCTTCGATAAGTTCCCGGCCAACGACGGCTCCAACTACACCTTCTCCTACTCGGCGCAGAACAACTTCCGCAACGACATCGTCCGCGTCGATCAGTACTTCAGCGACAAGCTTCACTTCTACGCCCGGTATCTGGCCGACGACATGCCGGTCGAAGACCCGGAAGGTCTCTGGGCAGGCTCCAACTATCCCGGACTCGCGGCTGCGCTCGTCAACTCGCCCGGTAAGAACGTCGTGGCTAACCTGACATGGACCATCAGCCCCAAGGCCGTCAACGAATTTGAATTCGTGTGGGCTCAGGGCGGCTACTCCAGCGGTTACAACTCGGGCGCGCTGGCTCAGGACTCCTCCGTCATCAGCCAGCTCACCAACCAGTGGAAGCCGGACCCCTACGGTAAACTTCCCTCCATCGCCATCACTGGCGTCACCGGCTTCACCGCGGGCTCCACGCCGTATACCGAGCGCAACCTGGACCGCACCATCTTTGACAACCTATCCTTTAACTTCGGCAAGCACACGCTGCGCTTTGGCTTCCAGACCCAGTGGATGATCAAAACCGAAAACGCCATCAACGGCAATCCCAGTTTCAGCTTCAACTCCTGGGGCGACTTCCTCGTCGGCAACGTAGCCAGCTTCACCCAGACGCTGCCCGACATCATCCCTGACCTGCACTTTGCTAACAGTGAAGCCTACGCGCAGGACGACTGGAAGATCGCGCGCCGCCTCACGCTCAACCTCGGCGTGCGCTGGAGCCGCTTCCCCTCCTCGACGGATGTAAATAACACGCTGTCCAACTTCGATCCCAAGTACTACGCCCCGCAGTTGACTCCGCAGATCGACGGCGGCGATGCCACCACCGATTCCAATGCAGGCAACTTCATTCCTGGCCAGTTCGTCACCGGAGTCCAGTTGCTTCCCTCCACGTACACCAACGGCTTGATCTTCCCCAAGGGCGCTGCATGCTCGAACGCACAGGCAATCTCGCCGTTCGTCTCCTGCTCGCCCTTCGGCAAGTACGTCAACCCCAACTCCAACGCCAATTTTGCCCCTCGCATCGGCTTTGCCTACGACCTCTTCGGCACCGGCAAGTCCGTGATCCGCGGTGGCTTCGGCATCTTCTATGACCGCCTGCTTGACGGCATCTGGGAACAGAACGCCTTTGCCAACCCGCCGCTGGCGCAGCGCACTACCATCAATAACGTTCCCTTCGACAACATCTTCAACGGAGCCGCGGCCATTTCCTACGGTCCCAACGGCATCACGGCAACCGGCACGCCGGCCTTCAAGGTTCCTAACTACGCAAACTACAACCTCTCGGTGCAGCACCAGCTTTTGCCTAGCACCGTCCTTGAGCTGGCTTACTTCGGCAACCAGGCGCGTCACCTTCTCGGCGAGTTCGATGAGAACCAGCCCACCGTGGCCGCGCGTCTCACCGCTCCCACCAACTCCAGCGTCAACTTCATCCGTCCCTACGCGGGTTACGCCGGTATCACCTCGCGCGCGCCGCTCTTCACCAACAACTACAACTCGCTGCAGTTCAGCGCCAACCATCATTCGCACGGTTTCCAGACGGGTATCGCCTATACCTTCTCGAAGGACCTGACGACCAACACCTCTGACCGCTCAAACACGGCCACCAACAGCTATGACTTCACGCTCGACTATGGTCCAGCAAACTACAACCAGAAGCATACTTTCACAGCCAACTATGTCTACGACCTGCCCTGGTTCAAGGGGCAGCACGGTATCGTCGGCCACGTTGCGGGCGGGTGGGAAGTTTCCGGTATCACGCAGTTCCTCGCAGGCCAGAACTTCTCGCTCTCGAACATCCGTGATCCCTTCGATCCCCTCGGCATCAACGCGGGTCTCGGCCTCGCTACCTTCCGCCCTGACCAGGTTGCCAAGGTTCAGAACACCAAGAACGTAAACCAGTGGTTCTCCACCAGCTCCTTCGCGGAAGCGGTAAACCACTTCGGCTCGGAGAGCAACGGAAGCCTCGTCGGTCCCGGATACAACAACTGGGATCTCGCGGCCATCAAGAACGTCCGCATCTGGGAGAACGTCAACTTCCAGCTCCGCGGCGAATTCTTCAACGCCTTCAACCACGAGAGCTTCAGCACGGTTGATTCCAGCCTGGCGGATGGTGCCTTCGGTCAGGTTACGGCGGGCCACTCACCCCGCCGCATCCAGATCGGCGCAAAAATCAACTTCTAATCCCGCTGCAAAGCGGACAACAGACAGGCCGGAGCGTAAGCTCCGGCCTGCTTTTTTGCGCCGTTTCACCACAACACTGCGTGTCCCAGGCCCAAGGCGTGATTAACCGTTTTCAAGCAGAGCGAAGAACCTGTTTTTGCTTTTTCGCTAACCTGCTAACTCGCCATGCGCGCAGCGCGCTAACTCGCTGCTTTTGTTTTGTACTTTTTTGCCCGTTGCCACCTGTAACCCACCGTTATTTTTTGTTTCGAACGAGCCAAGTGGTTTCAGCGCACTACGAATTGACCTCCGCCTGATCTGCGATAGAAACTGGTGTGGCCTTTGCAATGACTAAGCGTTGTGTCTGGAGATTCCGTTGAGAGTTGCTGCATCCGTCCTGCGTCTTGCCTCCTTTGTAACCTGCTGCGCTTCACTTCTGATTGCTCAGCAAGCCGTCCCGCATGCCTACACACGCGGTCTGGGGGTCTATCCCGGCGATCCAAAGCAATATGACGGCCCAGCGCTCGTAGCCGCGCCGGCGGGCCTGTACCGGAATCTCGCCCTGCATCGGCCCGCATACCAATCCAGCGCCTACGATTACAACCTCACCGCGCAGCTTGTAACGGACGGTATCAAGGAAACTGTACTGCCCGGCTGGATTACAACCTCCACCAGCACCGCAGGCGAGCTGCCAAAGAACGAGCGCGAGTTGTTTCTCGACGGCAATCCAGTCTCTTCCGTCACCGTGTCAGGCTCTTCTCCGTGGGTAGAGTTTGATCTCGAAGGCAGCAGCACAGCGCCAACCATCGACCGCGCCGACATATCCCTGCGTAAAATCAACTCACCCCTCCCAGCCGCAGGCTGGGACATCACCATCACCGGCTCGAACGACAAGTCCACCTGGCAGCCGGTAGCTTCGTTTCACGGAACAGACTTCGGTGAACAGGATTCCTTCGCGAGTTTTAAAAAGACTGTTCCCTTCCAGGCAGCAGCAAACTTCCGCTCCTACCGCGTAACAGTATCCATTCCCGGCATACCTTCTCTCGGCCTCGCAGAAATCACGCTCTTTCACAACGGCAATGAAGTGCGTGTTACGGGCCCGGACGTTTTTTCAAGCGCATGGATGAGCGCAGGCAGCAATGAAGAATGGGTCAGCGTGGACCTCGGCGCAGTCTGCGCCTTTGACCGCATCAAGCTCGACTGGATTCGCCGCGCCGCCGAAGGCGAAATTCAAATCTCCGATGATGGCAAAGACTGGAAGACGCTGCAATCACTCACCACCGATGACGTGCATCTTGCCAGTCCTGCTCATGCGCAATGGATCCGCGTCCGCATGACAAAACCGTCCGAGCCGAATGGCCGCTACATCTTGAGTGAATTGGAAGTATGGGGACGCGGCGGTGTTGTGCCCGCAGCCAAGCCAACCGCTGTCCCGCAACAGGACAACACGCTGCGCCTCGCAGCAGGAAAGTGGCGTTTGCAGCGCGCTTCACAGGTAACTGAGAGCGGCGAGCAGCTTTCAAATCCCGCCTTTGCAGACAAGGACTGGATGATCGCCACAGTCCCTGGCACAGTGCTCACAAGCTATCTCAATGACGGCGCCATCCCAAACCCCGACTTCGCCGACAATCAATACGCAATCTCCGACTCCTACTTCTGCGCCGACTTCTGGTATCGCGATGAGTTCACAGCTCCAGGCACAAAGCAGCCGGGCAAACATTACTGGCTCAACTTCGATGGCATCAACTGGAAAGCCGAAGTGTATCTGAACGGCCAACACGTAGGCCGCATTGATGGCGGCTACATGCGCGGACGCTTCGATGTGACCGCGCTCATCCATCCCGGTGCAGCAAACGCATTAGCAGTGCGTATCCTGCACGTAGACAATCCCGGCAGCACAAAAGACAAGGCCGGGCGAACTCTAAATGGCGGTGCCCTCGGCCGCGACAATCCGACCTATCACGCATCGGCAGGATGGGACTGGATCTCAACCATTCGCGGACGCGACACTGGCATCTGGAGCGATGTAACGCTCACCACCTCAGGCGAAGTAACAATCGAAAATCCGCTGGTCACAAGCAAACTGCCGCTGCCCGATACATCGCAAGCCGACGTAACCATTCAGGCAAGCATCCGCAATCAAGAGTCGCATCCTGTGAGCGGCACTCTGCACGCGCAGTTTGGAGCCATCACAGTAGAAACGCACGTAACAATCGACGCGTCTTCCACCAAGATTGTTGAATTCAACCCAACCACGCACTCCGCGCTGCACATCGCAAATCCCAAGCTCTGGTGGCCAGTTGGTTACGGCGATCCGAATCTTTACCCCGTCAAGCTCACCTTCATCGAAGGCAGTAAAATCTCCGACACCAAATCATTCAACGCAGGAATTCGCCAATTCGCCTACTCCGAAGACGGAGAAATTCTGCACATGTGGATCAACGGTCGTCGCTTCATCGCCCGCGGCGGAAACTGGGGCTTTCCTGAATCCATGTTGCGCTATCGCGCACGCGAGTATGACACCGCCATGCGTTATCACCGCGATCAGCACTTCAACATGGTTCGCAACTGGGTCGGCCAAACCGGAGACGAAGCTTTCTACGATGCAGCAGACCGGTTCGGCATCGTAGTCTGGCAGGACTTCTGGCTGGCCAATCCCTGGGACGGGCCGAACCCGGACCATAACGATTTCTTTCTCACCGTTGCCCGCGATTACCTTCTGCGCATTCGCAATCATGCTTCGCTCGGCCTCTTCTGCGGACGCAACGAAGGCTTTCCGCCGCAGCAGATTGATGACAGCCTACGCAGCATGACAGCGGAGCTATCTCCAGGCTCGCACTACATCTCAAGCTCGGCTGATGGGCCTGTTAGCGGACACGGCCCCTATCGCGTAGAGCCGCTGAAGATGTACTTTGCCAACGCGCCAAAGAAGTTCCACAGCGAAATTGGTTCGCCCAATGTGCCCGAGCTGGAGATTCTGCGCCATACCATCTCAGAAGGCGGTTTATGGCCGCAGAGCAAAGAGTGGCCGCTGCATGACTTCCATGACGACAATCCCTTCGCCACGCAGATCGACAAAAATTACGGCGGCGCGAAGACGCTTGAAGAGTGGACAAGCCTCGCCCAGTTTGTGGATTACAACTCGTACCGTGGCATGTTTGAGAGCCAAAGCAATCATCGCTACGGCCTGCTCATCTGGATGAGCCACCCGGCATGGCCGTCGATCCTGTGGCAGACATACGACTACTTCTTCGATACCGACGCCGCGTATTACGCCGCGAAGAAAGCTGCCGAGCCACTGCACATCCAGTGGAACGCAAATGACGATACGGTGGAAGTAGTGAACTATAGCGCCGGCGCGCAGACAGGCCTCACAGCGCATGCGGAAGTGCTTGGCACAGACGGCACAGTGCAATGGCAAAACTCAGCAACCCTCGACAGCCCGGAGGACTCAACCGCTGCCCCAATCAAAATGCAGTATCCCGCAGCTTCAACCGGAACCCTGCGCTTTATCCGCCTGTCGCTGCAACACGGCGGAAAGACAGTAAGCAGCAATTTCTATCTCTACGGCGGAGCCGATGAAGACTTCACCGGCATTCGCAAGCTTGCCTTTGCACAGGTAAGCGAGAGATCGCGTGTAACACAGACAGGAACGAAGTGGACCATCGACACGGAGCTCCACAATCTTTCGCAGACCCCGGCCTTAATGCTGCGCGTCAAAGCAGTACGTGCAAAGACAGGCGACGTCATTGCGCCAGCCCTCTACGACGACAACTACATCGCGCTGATGCCCGGCGAAAGCCGCACTATTCACATCGAGCTTGAAGATGCCGATACACGCGGCGAGCGGCCTCGCGTAATCGTCAGTGGGTTCAATGTGAGCGCGGCAAAGTAAGCAGGCTCATTCTTCGCGAAGCAGAATCATGGGATCGACAGAGAGCGCCCGTCGCGCGGGCAACCACGCAGCCAGCAACCCGAGAACAAGCATAGTGAGCACCACGCCGCCCAGGATGAACGGATCACGCGGCGTGGCCTGGTAGACGATGAAGGCCAGAACTCGCGTAGCCAGCACGCCGAGAATAATCCCGGCAACGGAACCAATGGCCAGAAGGCGAAAAGCGCGTCCAAGCGCAGCGCCAAGCACCTTGCGCTGATTGGCCCCAAGCGCAATGCGAATACCAAACTCGCGAAGGCGCTTGGAAACCGTATACGAAGCCATCCCGAAGATGCCGGTGATGGCGAGCATCGCCCCGAGCAGGCCGAGAACTCCAAGAGACACCGTAGCAACACGAGCCGCGAAGAGAGCCGAATCCAGCTCATTGGTCCATGTGCTGATCTCAAGCGGCATCGTTGGATCGAGCCCGTGCAGCGAGCGCTGAATCGCCGCAGCGATCTCATCCGGTGCGCGTTTCGAGCGCACAATCAGCCATGTCTGCGAGCTTCGCTGTTGTAGGAACGAAAAGAACATCGCAGGCTTGGGGTCTTCCGTTAGCGTCTCGTACTTGCCATCTTCCACCACGCCAACTACCAGCACACGGCTGCCTTGCCACACTTTGAAGTGGCTGCCCACAGCCTTATCCACTGAGCCAAAGAGCTTAATTGCAAATTGCCTGTTGATGACAGCCACAAACGGATTCGGATCGACGTCATTCATGTTTAAAGCGCGCCCCGCAAGTAGAGCAGTCCCTGCCGCGCGAAAATAATCCGGCGATACGTCGAACTGCTGTGCGTCCCCCGCGCCGTTCGTGGGCCGATAGTCCGTGGTCGAGTCAGAATAGACAGTGGAGTCGTTGCCGCCAATGCTGAGTGGCAGGCGATCTGCAAAGCCAACCGACTCAACACCCGGAATAGCAGCAGCCGCCTCAAGCATTTTCTTTTGCATTGAAACCCACTGATCGGCCTCGTACCCGGCCATCTTTAGGTCAGTCTTGCTCAGCACAGCGCCAACAGGCTGAATACCATAGCTGCTCTCGAGTGATCGCGCAAGCCCCCGAACAGCCACAAGCGATGCCGTGACAAGAACGGCGCAAATAGCAATCTGCAGCACGAGCAAAACATCGCGTACTGTGATGCGGCGTGCTCCGCCTGTCGTAGCGCCACCGGCGCGAATCACCTGCCACGGATCGCTGCGAAGCACCTGGCGAATCGGCACAATGCCAAACAGCAGTCCGCTGAAGATCGCAAGAAACACAGCAAGCGCGTAAGTCGTCACATCCGGATTGACAGGAACATTGATCGGAATATTCGGAATAGGCCGCCACGTGCTCAGAAGCCGAAGAATAGCCACAGCCCCCGCCATGCCAAGCGCGCCTCCGGCAAACGAAACCAGCAAAGCCTCCGTCAGCAACTGCCGGATGATGAGCTTGCGCCGCGAACCGAGAGCCATGCGTACAGCAATCTCGCGCGAGCGGTCCGCAGCGCGTGCAGTAAAGAGGCTGCCAAGATTCGCGCATGCCGCAAGCAAAATAAGGCCAGCAAGAAGCATGAGCCCCATCATGAACGCCCGCGTAGGCTTGCCAAGTGTGTCACCCACTAGGCCGGGACGCGTGAGAACAAACTTCAGCCCATCATCTTCTTTTGGATACGTTTTGGCCAGCCCCGCGGCAACTGTGTTGATATCCGATGTCGCGGCTTCCGGCGTGACTCCGGCTTTGAGATGGCCCAGCACCCAATCGGAGTGGCTACCCCGATTGTCATAGGAATCATATTCAGAGATCTGCGACTGATTTACCAGCGGCGCCCAAAGATCGGGCGCAAAGAAAAGCTCCGTACCGCGAAAGTCTTTCGGAGCCACGCCAACAATCGTGTAGGGATGCTTGTTGAGACGCACGGTGCGGCCCACAACACCAGGATCGCCACTGAAATAGCTGTGCCAGAAAGCATAGCTGAGCACAACTTCAGCAATGCTGTTTTTGCCATGCTCTTCGGAAGCGTGGATAAAGCGTCCGAGATAAGGCTGAATGCCGAGCGCGTCAAAGTAATTACTGCTGATCATGTATGGCCAGACGGAAACCGGATTTCCTTTGCCATCATCCAAGCCCACGCCGCCTACAATATCCACGGCAAGCAGTTGCTCGAAGCTGTGGTTTTGGTCGCGCAGATCGCGATAATCCGGAAACGACTGCGATGGCGCAGTGCGCGCCCCATAAGCGCGTTCCACCATAAAGAGGTTCTCAGCGTGCGGTACATTCAGCGGCCGCAGAACCAGCGCGTTCAGCACGCTGAAGACAATCGCATTAGCGCCGATAGCCAGCGCGAGCGTGAGCATAGCGGTAAGGGCAAAACCGGGAGACTTTTTAAGCTGGCGAAAAGCAAGGCGCAGGTCTGAAGTCATGATTTCCTCTTTTTAAAGCGCGGATTTCCGCTGTCGTGGATGGATACGGACAAGCGCGGGCGGAGGTTCCGTAAAAAAACGACAAAGAAAAGGAAATCAGGCGATCGATGCCTGGGCGCTCGCGCGGCGTTTCTGAAAGAGCCAGCAAGCGACGCTGAGCATCGCGAGCGCCACGGCAATCCAGCCCCCATGGCGTGCCGCGTTCTCAACGAGCACCCCAATGGGATTTTGTGTTTCAAAAGCGCGCTCTACAATCCATGCGGAGGATGCGAGGCCGGCGAAAAGCGCTCCACCAATCCGCAGCGGCGAGTAGAACGGCGTACGGCTCAGCAGCAGTAGCGATGGAAGCACGGCAGCGACGACGGCAATCTGCATCGTCTCGATGCCAAGGTTAAACCCAAGCAGGCTTACGAGCCGGTAGGATCCGTTCATTCCAAATTCGCTGAGCGCAGAGGCAAAGGCCAGTCCGTGGATGAGGCCAAAGAGCGCAGCGACCACCGGCTCCCGCCCCGGAAAGAGCGGACGAATGGCATGGATCGCGGAGACCAGAATGGAGACAGCGATGAGTACCTCAACCGGGCGACTGGGAAGATGCACGATTCCGAAAGCGGCCAGCGCAAGCGTGAGCGAATGCCCAAGTGTAAAGGCCGTGACAATGCGAAGAATCTGCGCGAGGCTGGCGCGCATGGGTGCCGGTCGTGCCCAACGACGTGCCGAGGCGAGCAGCGGAGCTGGCAGCAGCAGGGCCAGCAGAAAAAGCAGATGGTCAGTGCCTTCTGCAATGTGACGAAGACCCAGCATGAATGCCCCGGCAAAGCCGCTCAGCGAGAATCGAGAACTGGTTTGCGCAGCTGCTCCATTCACAAAATCCAACTGATACAACGATTGATTTGTATTGCGGTTCTGCGCAGTGATTTCGAAGTTGTTGTCACTGGGGACAAGAGAGTTGACGAGATAAACCGAGATACCGCTCTTGTGATGGTTTTCAAAAGTAAGCTTACGATTTCTGCCACCTGCAGGCATAGCGGCTTCCAAGCGAAGCTCGATTTCGCCTGTGCCCTGCATCATCAGTTCAGGCGCTGGATATGTGGAGGAGACCAAATGCAAAGGAAGCGTGGTTCCATCGACCTTCAGCACAAGATCATTGAGCACCCGCTGCGCATAAGCCTGCTGTTCGGCGGCAGAAAACATACCGTCGCCATTGGTATCAATGGTTGCAATGATTCCTCGCGCGACAGACACGCCCGGAGCCAGACGCATCGTGACCTCTACATGATCGGCGGCAAGCGATAGGATGCTCGCCTGCAGATATTCATCCAGGCGATGCGCAAAGCCAAGCACCGGCACAGCAATCCAGAGCGCCAGCAGGAGAAACTTCTTCATTGTCCCTTCGCCGCAAACAGCTGCCCGTAATCGTTTGTGGGATCGCGGTAGATGGTATGAACGTGATTGGTTGGCTCATCGCTTTGCGGAGCGTATTCAATGACCAGGTGCGGACCCTGAATGCGATAGTACGCGGTGATGTTGGTTCCGGATGCAAAGCTTGTGCCACCGCTCCACGCGAACCATGTCTGGTCGAGTTCAGCTTTTAATTGCGCCATGCGGGCAGAGGCAGCAGCATTGTTCATAATGCCCGCCCACTCCGCAATGAGATCCAGCAGCATGGCTTTTTGCTTGTCCGTCATCTGGGAGACGCGCAGACCCTCCGGAGTAATGCGCTTGCCGTCCTGGCCGGGCCCCAGCACCAGATCAGAGACCTGGTAGTTGAGGATAGCTTGCTTGCGCTGCTGGGCATCGAGCGATTGCAGCAGAGCGAACGCCAGATCGCTCTCTTTGCCGAGAGGACGAATTGTTTTGCCATCCACTTGGAAGGTGGCGGGCTGGGCTCCTGTGAGTGAGGGTGTCATGACACCGTTTTTTCCTGCAATGGTAATGTTGAGCGCCAAATGGTGCCCACCAAACTGAAGCATCCACGGGTCGGTTATGGAGGGCTTGCCAAGGAAGGAGATGTAATAGAGGTCGCTCCCGAACATATCGCCGCCAGCAAGTGGCGGACGGCCAGATGGCCCGCCTGGAGGAGGACCGCCAGACTGCCCACCAGGCGGAGGTCCATTCTGACCGCCAGGGCCACCCGCAGGGCCATTGCCATTGGGCGGCGGCCCGCCACCGCGCGGCCCATGCTTCGACCCGTTTGCTTTAAAGTCGTCATCGGCCATGCGAATCTGATTGACCTTTTCGTAGCCCATCGGGCTGAGCACTGTCTTCATGAGACTCAGAGCCGCAGTGCGCTGCGCGGCATTCATATCCTTGAGGCGCATGCCGCCGCGAGGCACAAATCCAGTGGGAAAGTTCGACCACCGCGCCCGCTGCTGATTGTCATCGAAGGAGTACATCACCTTCTGCCGCTGTGTATCGGTGAGCGTGGCAAGAAAGGCATCCGCTGCTCGCACCACCTGCTGCGTCGTTTCCTGAGCAAGTGCCGGCGATGCAATCCCGACCATCAAGGTCAGCAAAACACCAAGCCGTCTGGTGATATTCCATGGATGGTTCGTATACATCTCAGCACTCCTTTTGGGGATAGACGCTATTTGTTTGTTTCAGGGTACATGTTCATCTATTCCACTTGCAGTTGCCTGCCCGCGATCCCCCTTGACGTTCGACAGGAAGGGCACGTATTCTTTTGTCGAATGTCAAGGGGAAACAATGCCGCAAACTGCTGATCTGTTACAGGGAACGCTGGACATGTTGATTTTGAAGGCGATTGCAAATGATCCGCAACACGGGTGGGCGATTGCACAGCGCATCCAGCAGGTTTCCAACAACGTGTTGCAGGTCGGCCAGGGATCGCTCTATCCCGCGTTGCACCGGCTGGAGTATCGAGGCTGGATCAAGGCGCAATGGGGCGCAAGCGAGAACAATCGTAAAGCGCGGTTTTACTCGCTCACGGCTGTGGGCAGGAAACAACTGGCTGCGGAGCTCGAAAACTGGCAGCGGCTGGCCGGCGCGGTGAACTTGGTACTAGCGGAAATATAAGGAGACGCGTATGCTGAGCGGACTTTTTGAGCGAGTGAGATTCTTCTTCGGCGGTAAGCTGCGCGAAGAAGTGGACGAGGAGATCGGCTTCCACATGGAGCGCGAGGTGGAGGCAAATCTTGCCGCCGGCATGAGCATCGAAGAGGCGCGGCGGCAAGCCGCGATCGCTTTTGGCGGACGCGAACGAGCGCGTGAGCAATGCCGTGAGGAGCGTCCTTCATGGTCATTGGAACTGCTGTTGCGGGATGTACGCTTTGCAATTCGTGGACTGGCGCGCAATTACGGGCTGAGCCTGATTGCGATTCTCACTCTGGCGATTGCCATCTGCGCGAATACGACGATCTTCAGCCTGTTGAACCAGGCGCTGCTGCGCGCGCTGCCGGTAAGCAGGCCGGATGAGCTGGTGGTATTGAGTTTTGCGGGATCATTCTACGGCCATCACCACTCCGAAGGTGGAAGCGATGAAGGACATGTTCACGAGTTTTCTTATCCGATGTACCGCGACCTGCGCGACAAAAACACCGCGCTGAGCGGGTTGATTACTTCTGCGCCCACAGGTGTGGGTGTTACGTGGAACAACCGCTCAGAGGCCGTTTCTGCGGAGATGGTGAGTGGGAATTATTTTGAGACGCTTGGTGTGCGGCCAGCGGTGGGACGGCTGTTCGTGGCGAGCGATGAGAGCGCGCCGGAAGCGAATCCCGTGGCAGTGCTGAACTTCGATTATTGGAAGTCACACCTGGCTGAAGCACCGGTGGAGGGCCAGACGCTGCTGGTGAATGGAACGCCGTTCACGATTGTAGGCGTGGCTGCGCCGGGCTTTCACAGCGCCGTCTGGGGACGCATGCCCAATGTGTATGTGCCGATCACGATGCAGCATACGGTTGAGCCGGAGTGGGATTATCTGAACGATCGCAAATCGTACTGGATTACGCTTGCGGGACGGCTGCGGCCAGGAGTGACGCTGGAGCAGGCGAGGGCTTCATTGAATGCGCTTTTTCTGTCCGAGCGCAGGCTGGAGTTTCCGCAGCTTGCGGATACAACTGAAAATACGCGGAAGGCGTTTATCGATGCAGCGCACTTGAATGTAGATGCCGGCGCGCAGGGCTTCTCGCCGATGCGCGACGATGTGAAAACGCCTCTGACGATCATCATGGGGATGGTTCTCCTGGTGATTGTGATGGCGGTAGTAAACGTGGCGAGCCTGCTGCTGGTGCGCGCTGCGAATCGTGTGCGCGAGTTCAGCGTGCGCTATGCGCTGGGCGCGACAAACGGACAGATTCTCCGGCAGCTTTTATGCGAAGGACTCCTGCTGGGCATCCTTGGAGCGGGACTGGGATTGGCGTTTGCCCCGGCAGCACTGGCAATGCTGATCCGCTGGCTTGCCCACGGCAGCGAAGGCGAGCAGATGTTTACTGCAACGCTGGATTGGCGTGTCTTCGCATTTACAGCAGCAATAACACTGCTTGGCAGCCTTGCATTCAGCCTCGCGCCGGCGATTCAGTTCTGGAATCCGCGGCTGATGGACTCGCTGAAGCAACAGGCTGGAACAGGCAAGGGGCAATCGCTGCGATTCGGCAAGACATGTGTAGCGCTGCAGATTGGATTCAGTCTGCTGCTTCTAGTCGGCGCGGGAATGTTTGTCCGCACGATCCAAAATCTACACAGTGTGAACCCGGGATTTGAGACCGAGCACTTGCTTGCGTTCAACCTCGCTCCAGCAACGGCCGGTTATCCGGCGGAAGGTGTTGCACCGGTTGAGCAGCGCGTGTTGGATGCGCTTGCAGCACAGCCCGGCGTGCGCGCTGTGGGCGCAACGAACGATGAGGACCTTGTTGGCGACGGTGTTTCAGGCGACGTCGACGTGAATGGCTACAAGCCAAAGCCGGACGAAGAGTTCGATGTGGAACTACCCTGGGTAAGCAGTGGATATCTTGAGGCGCTTGGTGTTCCGCTGATTGCGGGGCGCATGTTGAATGCGGGCGACACGGCGACATCGCAGAAGGTTTCAGTGGTAAACGAAAGTTTTGTGAAGCACTATTTTGCGAATGCACAGGCCGCGCTGGGCCAGCATGTGAGCCGCCCCGGCAACAAAAACCGCGCGCCGGTGGATACGGTGGTTGTGGGCGTGGTGGGCGATGTGAAGCACACCAGCGTGCGCGACCCTGCAACTCCAACCTGCTATATGCACTATCTGCAACAGAGCAGAGCCACGGGGCTTATCTATTATGTGCGAACGTGGCAGGCGCCGCAGACGGCTGCGAACGGCATTCGCGCGGCTGTTGCGAATATCGATTCCAAGCTGATTGTGAAGGACGTCAAGCCAATGACGCAGGCGATCGACGAGAGCCTCCAGGCACAGCGCGCAATGGCCTGGCTGGCAGCGATCTTCGGCGCTATTGCCGCACTGTTGGCAGGGATCGGACTATACGGAATCTTGGCCTATTCAACAGCGCAGCGGACGCGGGAGATCGGGATTCGCATGGCTCTGGGCGCGCAGCGAGCGACAGTGGTGCAACTGATTTTGCGCGAGACGCTGATCCTGGCCGGATGCGCCGTCGGCATCACAATTCCAATTGCACTACTCGCAGCGCACGCGGTTCGAAGCCAGCTCTTCGGCGTCTCGATTATCGATCCGGTGGTGTATGTCACAGGCATACTTGCAATCTGCGTAGTGGCTGCGCTGGCGGCATTTGTCCCAGCCCGTCGCGCAGCAAGCATCGACCCATCCAAGGCGCTGCGAACAGAGTAAGATCAGGCCGGAATCATCCGCCCTGAATTATCAGACAGCTCCGAGGTAGCGCACATCGAGCAGCGTGCAGTCATCCTGCGCAGGGGTGCTGCCCTGAAATTCGGACACAAGGTGAAGAATGGCGTCGATGCGCTCAAAGTGGGCAGCGCTGTGAAAACGCGCGTCTCCAAATTGTTCCTCCACGCCATTTTCAGCTTCGACAATGCCATCGGTCGAAAGCAAAATGCGCTCTCCAGGAGCGAGACGTATCTGGCCCGATACGTAGCTTGCATCGGGGATAAGGCCGACGACGAGGTTACTCTCCGGCAGCGGCTGCGCCCCGGTTGCGGTAACGTGCAACGGCGGAATATGCCCGCAATTAATGTATTCCAGCAAGCCGTCGGCGTGCAGCTTCATAAGAACCAGTGTGGCGTATTTCTCCAGGCTGCGCGCCGTCAGAAAGCGATTCACCAGAGCAGCGATCTCATGAAGGGGCTGACCGGTGAGCATCTGCGCGTGAATGATGCCCTGCAGCGTGGCCGCGACGATGGAAGCAGGAACGCCTTTGCCGGAGACGTCTGCGATGACAAGTCCAAGAGCGTCAGAAAGCGGAATAGCATCGTAGAAATCTCCGCCGATATCGCGGCAGGGAATGGTGCGTGCCTGCAGCGACGCGTACTTGATGTCCGGCAGATTGGCGGGCATCAGGCCCGCGTGGATGCGCGCGGCAATGGCTAGCTCTTCAGCGGCCTTACGCGCTATCAGCTCTGTCTCCGCCATGAGCGCATTGTTGAGCAGGTTGGCCGCCTCAGTCGCAATCGCGTCCAGAAGCTCATGATCCAGAGTGTTGAGATGTCCGGCAGATGCGCGGCTATCGAGATAAAGGACGCCCAGAAGCTGCGCAGCCTCCGCAGGCGAACCGCGCCGGCGAAGCGGGATGCAATAGATGCATCGGATGGAATTGGCGAGGACGCTGTCGGAAGATGTGGCCTGCAGATCCGCCCAGGTATCGCTGACGGTAAACTTCGAGGAATTTTCTACGGCTTGTTGAATAGCAGAGCGCGAGATCGTCGAATCTTCGTAGAGAAATTCGCCGGTCGCGCTGAGGCCGAGCTCCAGATGGAGTGATGCATGGGGATCGGCCCCCGACTCCGGATCGAGCAGGAACGCGAACCCGCGCTCAACGCTGGTGAGCTGAATGGAAAGCTGAAGCAGCGCGTGGAGGATGTCCTTTGTGGCAGAGCCGGCGTTGAGCTTGCGTGCCGCGTTCAGCAGAAAGTTGAGCTGGCCCATCTCCTGCGCAGGCGTGCTTTCGCGCGTGGAGATTTGCCCAAGCGTAGTGAGCAGGTCGTTGGCGATGGCGAGATGGAAAGGCTCAGCATCGGAGGCAAACGCATGGAAGCGAACCTTCATGGCTCCAGGTGAGCCGAACTGAATCACGTCGCCGGAACGCAGCAGGGTCGATTGGATACGCGTGCCATTCAGATACGTTCCGTGTGAGCTGTCGAGATCCTCGATCTCGTAACCGGCAGAGGTTTCGCGAAGGATAGCATGGCGGCGCGAAACGAACGTGTCAGCGAGAACCAGGTCCTGATCGGCGTGACGCCCTATGGTGACGGCGTGCCGGTCAAGCGGAAAGGAGTGCGCGCCCTCGGCGTTCGAGTAAGTCAGCACGGGTCTGGGCGCGGGAACAGGCATGCGAAAATCGTATCCCTATTATGAGGCAGGCCCCGCGGGAGCGGTGGTAGTAGTGGCAATATCCGAAGGCTGAAGCTCGGCGACAGGAACGCGCCGCCCACGAATTTCAACCACGGCATTGCGCAGGCCTTCTGACGATTGAACAATGCGCTTGAGGGCGTCAATGATGTCAGCAGCCTTGGTCAACATGACAGGCGCAACAGTCAGAAAGCCCATGATGGCCATCTCCGTGGCGCCAAGGTCGCGCGATGCGATGGGCTGCGCGCCGGCGCGCTCCACATCGGGCAGCGCCGCCAGGCCTGATTGCAGCTCGGCGGCAAGCGCGTTGGCATCGGTTCCGGGGGCGGTATCAAAGTGCAGCTTAAGAGTCGTAGGCATTGGAAACCTCTGTGATGGCCGTATGTGAGTCGGGTGTATTCTACATTTCATCCTGCCGTTTATCTAATTCTTCTTTTTCTATAGATATAGGGCGGGAATTCCCAGGACGAAACAGTTGCAGAAAGGCGCGGATGGCAGAACTCCCTTCACCGGACGTGACGCAGTCGCAGGGCGTCTCGCGCGACGTGGATGCAACACGTGCTCCCGATCCGGATGCGACCCGTGCGCCGGACCCGGCGATGATGGGCAGCGCACATGGCGCAACGACAGAAAAGCTGGGCGCACCGGATGCAGGACCAATTTCCGGACAACTGAAGACATGGGGAGATTTTCAGTTGCTGCAAGTGCTGGGGCGCGGCGGCTTCGGCGAAGTGTATCGCGCATGGGACCCGGTTCTGGAGCGGGAGGTAGCGCTGAAGCTGTTGCTGCCGCGCGGTATGGACCCGGAGCTGGAGTTTACGACCATGGTTGCCGAGGCGCGCGCCATGGCAAAGGTACACCATCCAAATATTGTGCCGGTCTATGGAGTGGATCGCCGCGAGGGGCGCGTAGGCTTCTGGAGCGAGTTTGTGCGCGGGCAGACGCTGAATGCGCTGATTGCGGCGCAGGGCGTAATGGATGAGCAGACCGCAGCGCAGACATGTATTGCCCTGTGCGATGCGCTGGGTGCTGTTCACGCGGCGGGTTTGCTGCACCGGGATATCAAGCCGGGCAACGCCATGCGGGATGCAGGCGGCCGCGTGCTGCTGATGGATTTCGGACTGAGCCAGAATCTGCTGGCTGGTTCGGGATGGAGCGGGACGCCTGCATATATGGCTCCTGAAGTGTCAGCAGGTCACGCGGCATCTGTGCAGAGCGATCTCTACGCAATGGGCGTAATGCTGCGGTTTCTAACGACGGGATCGGTGGCTCCGTCTGCGCCCTTGCCAATGCCGCTGGCGGCAATTGTGAAGCGGGCCACGGAGACCGATGCGCGGCTGCGGTACGCAAGCGCAGCGCAGATGGGCGCGGAGCTGTCGGGTCTGCTCGCGGCAAAGGCCGAGCCGGAGAAGCGAGAGAAGAAGGAGAGCAAAGAGAAAAAGGATAAGCAGCCAACCACCTTCTGGGGCTATGTGCGCAAATACGGCATAGCTGCAATTGTGTTGGCATTTGTCTTTGGTCCGCAGTTTTGGAAAAAGATCCACAATGAGGGCATCGCGGCAATACATCCCGGTTACCAGGATTATCTGGATGCAAATGAAGCACTGGCGCGCTATGACAAACCGGGAAACACAGAGAAGGCCATTGACCTCTATCTGGCTGCGCTGAAGAGCGAGCCCAACGACGCCTTGGCGCAAGCCGGACTGGCGCGAGCCTATTGGCGAAAGTACGAAGATACAAGCGAAAGCAAATGGGCTGATGAAGCGAACAACGCGAGCGCGAAGGCTATGACCATAAACGCGAATCTGGCCCAGGTGCAGGCCACGGCGGGAATGATCCACGCGGCTCAGGGCAAGTTCGATGTAGGAATGCAGGAGCTGCAGAAGGCCGTAGAACTGGACCCCCGCAGCGCAGACGCACACGGAATGCTGGCGAACGCCTATCGCAAGCAGGACCGGACTGAGGATGCAAGGAAAGAGTTCCAGCAGGCAATGGACCTGGACGACGAGAACTGGCGCTGGCCCTACCTGATGGGCGCAATGCAGATCGACACGGGCGATTTCAAGGGCGCGGAGTCGAGTTTGAAGACAGCGCAGGAGAAGACACCGGAGAACGCGCGTGTGCTGTACAACCTCGGAATCGTGTACCTGAAGGAAGCCCGGTTGGACGAGGCGCAGAAGGTGCTGGAGAAGTCAGTCAAACTGGATGCGCGAGCCGACCCCATTATGGCCCTAGGACAAGTGTTTTATCGACAGAACGATTTTACAAATGCGATTGCCACCTATAAACGTGCAACCATAGTGGCTCCGGACCAGTTCGATTCATGGGGTAACTTGGCAGAAGCTTACAAGGCAGATGGAAAGCATGAGGACGACGCAGCAGCTACATTCAAGAGAGCCGCTGCGTTGGCAGAAGAGGCGAAGAAGCGTACGCCGGACGACCCTTATGCGATCTCCATGCTGGGAAAGTATTACGCGAGCCTGCATGAGATTGACCGCGCGTTGCCGCTGATGCGAAAGGCAATCGTACTTGCTCCGAAGGACCCAGACACGGCCGAAAGCGTTGCTGAAGCGTATGAGGTGATGGGCATGCGGAAAGACGCGCTCGAATTTCTCGCAAAAGCGTTGCAGCTTGGCTACCCGGCCAACTACGCTAAGGCGAGTCCAACATTCCAGTCACTTCGCAACGATCCGAATGCTCCCCCTGCAATTCGAGGCGTGGATTCTGTACAGAAAGACGGAGGAACCAAATGAGCAAAGTCGTAGTTCAGATTGTGCAGTCAGGCGATTACCGTGCGGCTCAGCCGCCGCAGGTTGGGGTCTTTGCGGGGAACGAGATCGAGTTCGTGAATGCCGGCAGCGCCGGCACGCTGCTGGTGCTGACGCCGGAAACTGAGAGCATTCTTTCGCCAAAGCCGACTTCGCCTGTGACACTCGCCGGCGGAGCGACAGTGACGTACACGTGTTTGCAGCCGACGGGCAGCGGTTACCTGGCTCAGGTGCTACCGGAAGGATCGCCAATTTATCCAATTGATGAACAAGGCGCAGACGGAGCCATACTGACCATTGAGCCGTCAATTAACCGTGATCCTCGCAACAGGACCGGAGGCTAAGACTCAGGTTGTTAAGGATTGTCACTGCGGGTGCGCCTCGCGCGCTCAACCACAACACGCAGGTGCCCCATCCATGGCGCGCTTTTGTGCCATGGGTGGGATAGCACTCCCATCCGCTCCCCACAATTACATGCCATCCTGAACGAAGGCGTTCTTCAGGGAGCGAAGGACCTGCTTTTGCTTTCAGTCCCCCAGTCCCTTAATCCCTGTCTTATTTCCCATTACTTTCGTCCATTGTCCTTTCGTACCGTCCTCCGCCAAAGATAGTTTGCACACAATTAAGGGGTTTTGTGCCACACTCATAATCAGCAGGAAAACACGGCCCGAATCCATCGCGGATTCGGGCCGTATTGTTGAGGGACGGTACGGTACCCCTCCCTCATCCCCGCTGCACCATAATGTGTGCATTTTCGGTCTGCCTGTATATTCGCAACGATGCTTTGCTGCACAGTTGCGAAATGAGGAATGCATAAAGATTTGCATAGAAACTGTGCAGGCGTCCGTAACCTCCGCAAAACAAATAACTTCAGAAGCACAGCCGCACAGGATAACTCGAATATTCAGTTGCAAGATTCCTACTGTTGTCGAGCAGCTTGTCGGGCAGCTTTCCGCGCAGCCTGCCGAGCGGCTTTGAGTTGCTGCTGCGCATCAGAAACCGACTCGGGCTTCTTGAGTGGCGCGGAATTTGCCTCAGGCTTGGACGGAGCGGCGGTTGATTTTGGTTTTTCAGGAGCAGATTTGGTCTCGCCCGCCTTCGTAGCCTTCACCATGACGCCCTCTTGCTTAATCCTTTGCTTACAGGATGCGCTGAGGGCGTGGTAGTCGATGTTCTCGGTGCCGCTGACCATGGTTGGGTTGGTAGCCATGTCATCGATAAAGGTGCCGATAAGCTTACAGCCAATGTCGAAGAGCGGCACAGGGAGTTTGATCTGCTGGAGATCTTTCTTTGTATAGGAGTGAATAGCCCAGACGTGAACGAAGGCCGCCTGCTTAGCCTGTTTCGAATCCGGCTGGTTTTGATCGGCAGGAATTTGTTCGAGTTCCGCCGTGGTCACATACTGAAGATCGGGCGAGATCCCGATGATGTTCCAGACGCCCTGAGGAACACTGAAGCTTGCCAGATGCGCTGGCGAGCCTTCGTTTTTAGGGCCTTCGCGCAAGCGTTTTAGCTCGGGATCGACGGACGCCATGCCGCCGGACTCGGCAGGGTCAAGCGTGGAGGGCACGGCCCAAAGATCGATCTGCCCGAGAGAAATACTGCTATAGGAGGCCAGCAGGCGGCCATCGGGCGAGAGCGTGACGGCCTCATAGCCGCTCCAGTTGGAATTGGCCTCATTGTTTCCGGACTCATAGCTAAGAAGCTTTCCGTCACTGAGGCGGTAGACCTGCAGATCATTGATCTCAGGGCTCATCTTTCCGGTTGGGCTGAAACCTTTGCCGCCGAAAGCTACAACTTGCTGTCCACCCACAACGCCGACAAATCTTCCCATCGCATTTTTGCCGGTAAGAGAAGCAGCCCGAGGCGAGGGTTGCGAGAGGTTCACGTAATCGAGGCCAGTGCCGTTGCTGTCCTGTACCAGATACTGTCCGTTGGGGCTGAGCATGACACGGTTTCCCGTGTCGATACCTTGAATCTGGCGGATCTTCTGGCCGGTAGAGAGACCGACCAGAATAATCGACTTGCCGGCTGGATTGCTGCCTGCTCCTGCACCGTAGGCCACTGTCATGCCTCCGAGCTGGATCGCCATCGGACCTGCCAGCTCATCCGCCAGACGGTAGGTCTGCGTTTTTCCTGCGCGCCAGACTGAGAGATTCCAGCCGTCCGCGCTGATTTGAGCAATGACACCGCTGGCAGGATCGCAAACGGACTGATCTTGCAGCGCTGGCACAGGATTGCCGCCCAGCAAAGTTGTGCCATTGCGGCTGGTCACAAGCGGGCGATTATGCTGGTCGAGCGCTACGGCGCACTGATCGAGATCGACCACGGAGTTATCAATCTGCGTGCGATAGACCTCGCGGAACTGGAGCGCCTGCTGCAGATTAGAAATGATCTCCTTATTTGTATCTTTAATGGCACCCAGGAAGTTGAGACGCAGCCAAAAGGCGCCACCTTGCTGGAGCCGCACAGATTCCATGCCTTCCGCGATAGCGAGAACCTGGTTATTGCTATTGCTCGCGTAATTGGAGGCAGCGTCGATGGCAGCCTGCTCCTGTTGCTGCACTCGGGTGACATAGATGGCGAGCGTTCCCACGGCAAGCACAGGCAGCAGCAGGAGCAGAAGAAAGGATCGGAGGAAGGCTCGGCGGCGGGCGGTGCGACTGTGGCTAATAAGACGCTGCTCGTCTGGAGTTACGGTGCGCATGTGGGGCAGGCCACGAGTTACGGTGCGCAGGTCGGCGCGGTCAAGGACAATTCCTTTTCTGCCACCGGCCCACTCGCGTGCGCGGTTTTCAAGCAATCGGCGCGCGCGTGCGCCAGGAAGCTCAGAGAGCGCGAAGTCACGGCGGATAAGGGGCGCTAGGGTATCGTGTGTGAGGGCGGTCGCGTGGTTATCGTCCGCAGTCTGCATGCCTCCGGGCTCACGCGCGGGCTGCGTGAGCAGGTATTTGTCGATATTCGCGGTTAAGAGCTGGTCGAGGCTAAGGCCATGTTCACCGAGATTCGGGTAATCGTTTTTGAGGTCGTCGAGCGAGCGGCGGCGCGAGGTGCCGAGTTCCGAAGTGTGCCCGAAGAGAAGATCGAGCTCGAGGCCCTGCGAGGCAGCTTTGGTTTCGTCCGGCCCATAGAGCTCGGCGAGTTGCTGCTCATAGAAACCCAGAAGAGGGTTCTGGCGGATGGCGAGGTTCTCGTAGATCTCGACGGTGTAACTGCGAATGCCGTTTGCATCGGGCTGCGCGGCGTCCCAGATCTGGTTGAGGACGATCTGCAGCACGGTGGCGATGGAGGAATCGCCCTTTAGAAGATCATCGGCAATCAAGTTTGGAACACGGTCGCCTTCGGGAAAGACGATTTTATACGGGAAGACGGTCTTGTTTTGATCGTCCGCGAAGCGGAGATAAGCCGGGCCGGTGACAACCTGAACGATGGCATCGTGATCTAGACGATCAAGCCAGAAGTGATCGAGAAGATCGGGCGAGTTGTCCGTACTGCCTTCGGCAAAGTAGCCACGGATTTCCGCCAGATATTCCTTGCGGAAGCTGAGCAGAAGGCGGGCAGATGCATTGGCTGGAGCCTGAGAGAAGAGCTGACGGACGTGATTGGCGAAGGCGCGCAGTTCGCTGTCGATGGAATTGCCCGAGGTGACGGCGTGCGTGATGGCTTCTTCCACCTGGTCGAGGATGATGAGGGAGCGATGGGAAAGATTGAGCCACGCGCGGGCCTGGGTTTCACGCACGGCGGGGTCCTGCGCGGGGGCGGGAGCCGGAGTTCCTGGAGCGGGTGGTTCCGAGGCGATGACTTCTGCGATGGCGCTGTAGAGATCGTCGATAAGGTTGCGATTGCGGCGGCGATAGGCGTAGCGGCAATCGGCGGGCAGACGCGGAAGCAGGCCGGCGTTGAGCAGCGAGGATTTGCCGACGCCGGACTGGCCATAGAAGAGGCTGATGGGGCGCGCGGGATCGGAAGCGCCAAGCGCCCAGTCGGCGATGGCGCGAATCTCTGTGGAACGGCCGAAGAAAAGCGGTGCATCCTCTCTGGTGTGGCCCTTGATGGTGACGTAGGGCTGTTTAGGAAGAACCGTATAATAGCTGGCTGCGAGCGGTGGCAGGCCCACGAGCGGATCATGCGCGACATCTGACAGACGCCACGAGCCACCTGAAGACGCACCAGGACCCTTGACCGCGACCCACGGAAATGGAGCTTCCGCCGGAGTAGGAAAAACTTCAGCCTCGTCAAAGGTGCGGAATTTTGGTGTCTGCTGCTTATACTTGTCGACCCAGTTGCCGAGGCTTTTCTCGTGTGTGCCCATCACATCGCCGGCGGCTTGCGAAAAAGCATCGTCTACAGTGCTTCCCGTAGCAAGATAGCCATAGAACGCTGCGGCAAAGTGGCTGGCGATGGTGTCATCGAGCTTGGCGATAGAGGCAATAACGAAGGGCACACGTGAGGCAACTTTGGCGGCCCAGTCCTGGTTCTCACAGGAGTTGAAGAAGGCAAGCTGCAGGCTAGGCTGGGAGGCGAGAAACTCTTCGAGCAAAGAGCCATCGACAATCTGGTTGCCCGGAGTTTCAGCTGGGAGCCAGAGACTCTGCTGATTTGAGTGACCGCCAAAGTGAAAGATGGCGACGCGGTTATTACGGAACGTCTCAAATAAATTGTTGCGGCAAGCGTGGAAGCCTGAGACAAACTCCCAGCTGCCGGCCTGTTCGCCTGTAGACAGCGCGGCGCGAATGCCTGCCTCTTCATTCTGAAGTGAGGGCAGCGCGACGTCGGACTGCTGATCGGGATCGGCAAAGGTGAAGAAAAAGACTGGAGGGGCGGCATTGCTCATAGGTATCAGCTCCGCGTGGTGTGAAATGTAATGCGCCAGGTAGTAAAGTCCTGCTGCGGCAATGGAGTTGAATACATAGAGCGTGTGGGACTGGGCGGCGCAGCGGTGTTGAGGGAGTCGAGCTTGAAGACCGTGGCGTCAAACCAGTCCGTGGATGCGACGAGAAGCATCTCATCCGTAGTCTCTTTGGCAGTGCCGGGCACAGAGCAATGGAGCGGTGTGCCGGAGTGAAGATAGACGGTCTGGCCGGGATCGAGTCGCTGCGTTTCGGCATCCAGCAACGCAGTGGAGATGCTGTAGTCGCCGGAGAAGGCAAGTAGCGCGACAGTGAGCGGAATATTGTGCTTGTTGGTTATACTGCCTGAGTAAAAGGGTCGGTTATCCTGGCCCGCAGGCACATTGCGATAAGTCAGTTCAACCTGCTTGTCGGGTGGACAATGCTGCTCTCGCTGATCGGAAGTGCCAGGGTAAGCAATCACAAGAAAATCGAGCGCAGTTGCAGGAATTTGCGTATTGGGATTCGTGAGCGCCAGCCTCTGCTTCCATATGTCAATGTGGCTGAGCGCAGAGGATGAAGTCGGCACGGCTTTGTATTGCGCTTCCTCGTCCAGCTGCACGCCAGAGTCAAGCTGAAGCACGGATGTGGTGGGGGTGACAGATGTGACAGTGGCCAGGCCAACAGCCTTTCCGGCATCAGCAAGATCGGAGTTTGGCGCGGTAGTGGGATACAAAGCGTAGCGCGCATTAACCCCGACGCTCATCAACGCGCCGCGATCGAGCTGCCATTGGTTGGTGAGATTGGAAAGACCGGCAATGGCATAGTCCGTCCACGCAGTAGGTGTGAGGCTAAGAAAGAGATTGCTGAACATCGCGTCGTTGCCGGAGGACTCGAGTTTGGGGGTCTGCGGCGAAACCTTACCGTCCATCGCCGCGCGAACCAGGTGCACCAGTTCGCGATAACTCATGGCGTCTTTGGCATTGGTGAGCGTCTGGGTAAGGAAGAAGGTGAAGGCTCCGTGGAGCTTATTGCCCTCGATGTCGTAGTACTCGTTTGCGGTTTCGTCCGTCTCGCAGGCTGCAAGGAGAATGTGAAGGCCGCACTGGTCCGGCACATAATTCACGGTGGCAGCCAGTGTGATCGAGCTTACCGGCTGGGGCGGGGTAGGAAGATCACGAATAGCAGTTTCCAGGGTGGTCGGATCGATAAGGTATGCGTTGGCAGCCTGTGAGTCCGCGCGCCGCGTAATTTTTCGTACGGACGGTTTTTGTTTGGACGGGCCAAATCCCATCGTCGTGGCCTGGGCGTTAGCCTCAATCTCGGTCGAAGGCAAATCGCGATCCATGGAAGCGGAATGGCAGGAGTCGAAGATGGTGGTGAGGTGAACGCCTTTGGCCGTGACCTCTGAGATCAGCACGCCCATGTCCTTGTCGACTAGATCAGGAATGAGCGCGCCCTTGTCCTTGCCAGCTGGGTCGGGCGTGCGGCTATCGTAGCAAACAATGGAGGAGTTCATGCCACTCGGCTCGATGGCGGCGAACAGCCCCCCGGTGGGAACCTGGGAGCCGTGCCCAGCGTAAAAAAAGATCGCAATATCGTCGCCTGACGCCTGGCCAAGATGGCTGCGGAATGAATCGATAATATTTTGCCGCTTGGCATCGGCGTTGTTAAGGCGCAGCAGATGCAGGGATGCATCCGAGAAGCGAGTGCGCAGCAGCAGCTCCATAGCGTCCGCGTCGTTGATGCAGCCATTCAGAGATGGAATTCCCGGAGGATAAGTATCAATGGCAACCAGCAAAGCATAGAGATTCTGCATGGACGTATACCCTTTACTGCTCGTGCTCATAACTCTGGGATAAGCCCTGGCGCATAGCTCGGCACAGGGCGTCGAAGATCGAGGGGGAGAATGTGTACTCCACTAGAACATGGAAGGCGCGTCTATGGCCATTGTTTTTTGCTGAAAGGTGTTGGCAGTCGAGTTCCCTGGCAGTTTGCGCGTATTTGGCCGGTGTAGTGGAATCGATCGATCCGCACAGACCACTTTCAGCTATGCGCCGCACATCCATTTTTAAGGTATGGTATGGGAAGAATGCGGAGGCTTTGTCGGTTGTATATCTCTTGGCAGCAATCCATATCTAGGCTGTATCTTGCTTTTGCGCTTATTGCTCTAACAATTCTCCCTTTGCCCGCTCAAAGCTTGAAAGATGTTGATTTCTGGCTCACCACGGCAGATCGCTCTTCTCTATTGGCGCGGCAAACCAGTCCCCTGCATTTTGAAAAATCCGATAGCAATCTCCAGGCAATCCTGACCGACGACCTTCGCAGTTATCAGTCGATGGATGGCTTTGGATTTTCGCTGACGGGTGGCAGCGCACAGCTTTTGATGAAGATGGGAGCGCAAGAACGCAAAGCATTTCTGAAACAGCTGGTCGGCTTGAACGCGGACGACATCGGTGTGAGCTACCTCCGCATCAGCATCGGCTCATCCGACATGAACGACCATGCGTTTACCTATGATGACCTCTCTGCCGGCGAGACAGACCCGGCCTTTGCAAAATTTGATCTCGGCCCAGACAAAACGACCGTTGTTCCGGTACTGAAAGAAATTCTCGCCATCAATCCAGGCATCAAGATATTAGGATCTCCGTGGTCAGCACCCGCCTGGATGAAGACCAATGGGGTACTGAAGGGAGGCAATCTCCGTCGCGAATATTACAAGGCATACGCCCAATACTTGGTAACGTATCTCCACACAATGGACCGCCTTGGCATTCACCTGGACGCAATCACGCTTCAAAATGAGCCGCTGAATCCGAACAACACCCCAAGCATGGTTTTGGGGGCGAGCGATGCAGCGGTGTTTGTCAAAGAAGCGTTAGGGCCGGCCTTCCGCAACGCCGGAATCACAACAAAGATCCAAGTGTATGACCATAACTGCGACCGGCCAGATTATCCACTAACAATTTTGAATGATCCGGAAGCCCGGCAATATGTGGATGGTTCAGCGTTCCACCTATACGGCGGCGAAATGGGAGCGCTATCGCAAGTACACGAGGCATATCCAGATAAAAACCTTTACTTCACAGAACAAATGGTCATCGATAAGGGTGAGAACGCGCCCATTCCAGTCGCGGAAGCCGTCGCGCGGCTGGTAATTGCGGCGCCAAGAAACTGGAGTCGCAATGTGTTGCTCTGGAATCTGGCTGCAGATCCAAAATTCGGTCCGCATACGGACAACGGCGGCTGCCCAATGTGTGAAGGAGCCGTCACGCTCGATGGAAATACCGTCACAAAGAACGTCGCATGGTACGTGATTGCCCACGCCGCAAAATTTGTACGTCCAGGGTCGGTGCGCATCTGGTCAACCTCCACTTCAGTTCTTCCTGATGTCGCCTTCAAGACGCCGGATGGAAAGCACGTACTGATCGTGTCCAATCCAGGGCATCATTCTGAAACGTTTCAGGTCCGCTATCACGAAGAAAGCTTCACCTCCACGCTGAGCAGCGAATCAGTCGGCACGTACGTCTGGTAGATATGCGCTAACAGCCCGTTATTTCGCAGGCTCCTGAAGAGCAGCATGCGGCCAGCCGTGGTCCCATGTAAGCGTGGAAATCTGCAGAGCGGGCTTACCGGTTACAGCGTCATAGGCGTGGAAGACAATAATGTCGCCTCCCGGACGCTGTAAAACTGATTCACCGCCAGGTCCAAGCCAACGTGCATTAGCCTTGAGCAGCTCCGTTCCGCCTCCCCGCAGCATGGGTGTGCCATCTGCATCAAGATACGGACCAGTTACTTTCTTTGCGCGTCCGACCATGGTACGGTAACTGCTCTTTGTTCCCCGACAGCAGAGATCAAATGAGACAAACAGATAGTAGAAGTCTCCATGATGCACGATGAACGGCGCTTCGATGGCCTGCCAATCCGCAGGCAGGCCGGGTTTGGCTGGCTCAGGGTTTGAGGGGCGCACACGGGAAGCCAGCGAATAGACAGTGCTGTCGGCAGGGTCGAGCTTCCCAGTGGCAGAATCAATTTTACGGATCTTGATTCCGCTCCAGAAGCTGCCAAAGCTCAGCCAGGGCTGCCCTTTGTTGTCGAGGACTATGTTGGGATCAATCGCATTGAAATCGTCACTTTCCATAGATTTCAAAACCAACCCTTCGTCCTTCCAAGCATATTTTGGACTTGTCGGATCAAGGGTTTCATTCGTCGCCAAGGCGATGCCGGAAGTGTTTACGCCGAAAGCCGAATAGGCATAGTACAGATGGAATTTGCCGTTGAACCATGAGACATCAGGTGCCCATAGTTCTTTGGTCTGCGGACTGGCTCCGCGAATCCACTCCGGAATTTCATCAAAGATGTGTCCGCACAACTTCCATTGCGTGAGGTCATGCGAGCAGCGAACGGCGAATTGGCCACCGCCGGGCGCGTGACCGGTAGCAAAGACATAGTATGTGTCGCCATCGCGTGCAATCGATGGATCGTGAGTAAGTTCGTAATCCCCATGCAGCGTAAGCGCCTGCGGAGCCTGGGCAAAAAGCGCAGGAGAAAAAAGCATCAGGAGAAATAAGACAGATATTTTGCGGATAAGCTTCATAGAAGGAACTCCAACTGTTTCCGATGAATCCGTCGCGCCTCGGTTTGCGCCTTAGCGATATTAGCTGCATTTCAACCCGCAGCAACCCTGTTTTTATCCCGCAAACTAAGTAGCGCCGCCTGCAATGCCGATTGCCAATCCGGCAACTGAACTCCAAACACCTGATGCAATTTCTGGTTCGAGAGAATCGAATTAGTCGGCCGCTTGGCGGGCGTAGGGTATTCCGACGATGGAATCGGAAGCACCTGTGGCCGCACCCGCTCCAGAAGATCCAGCTCCTCAGCACGGGTGAAGATGTCCTCTGCAAAGCCATGCCATGAAGTGTGGCCGGCACAGCTCATGTGGTACAGGCCCGCCCACTGATCGGCCGCTCCGAACCTCGATGCCAATATGTCGTCAACAATAGTGCGAGTCGCCTGGGCAAGCGCGGCAGCAGTCGTAGGCGCGCCAATCTGATCGTCGACAATGCTGAGGCGATCTCGCTCTTGCCCGAGGCGTAGCATCGTGAGCAGAAAGTTGCGGCCGTGCGGAGCATAAACCCAGCTCGTGCGAAAGATGAGATATTTGCCACCCGCCTCATGAATGGCTTTTTCGCCCGCAAGCTTGGATGCGCCATACGTATTGAGTGGATCGGGTGCGTCCTCCTCAGACCACGGGCCATCCTTGGCGCCATCAAAGACATAATCCGTCGAATAGTGCACAAGAAGAGCATTGCGTCGCGCAGCTTCCTCGGCCATCACGCGCGGAGCATGCGCATTCACGGCATATGCAACTTCTGGCTCGGATTCAGCGCGATCCACAGCAGTATAAGCCGCGGCATTCAGAATCACATCCGGATTGGCAGCGTGGATTGCGGAACGCAGCTGCTCTTCAGAGGTGAGATTGGCGGTGTGGCGGTCCAGCGCTATGAGTTCGCCTGTGCCGGCAAAGCTGTTGCTGAGTTCCTGGCCAAGTTGGCCACCTGCACCCAGCAGCAAGACGCGTAAACCTCTCATGGAAAGACCCTCGTGAACGAATACACTGCGTTACCATCCTCGTGGCGCTCGTCTATGAGAATCTTACAAGCAAGCATTTGCTTCTTGTTCCCGACGAGTGCGCGATTCTGCTATTGCAAGCTATGAGCCCATTCCTCCTAAAATGACTGGATGCAGCTGGCGTGCAATTGTGCAAAACAGCTATTTTGGTGATTTAGGGCATTAGTATATGTATATGTGGAAAAAAACGCGGCTATATTTGTTTGTAGCGCTCTTGCCGCTGCTTATCTTACCTGCATCGTTTTCACAAACCCCTGTTCCGAATGGCTATCCGACGGATGGTCAGTCACCTTCCGGCGTAGATTGCACGGACCCAACGGACATTGCCAACGGCAACTGTGCCCAAAACCAGCAGCAGGACCAGCAACAAAATCTACAGCAATCACAAGGCCAGCGATCCAATACACAAGGCCCGCAAACGCTGACCTTTCCGGGGCAGCAGCAAGGCACGGGACAAGGAAGCCTCCTGGGGCCGCAGGCAAATCGGAACCGGCAGATACCACAGTTGCCGCCGGATCAGCCCACTGAGTTTCAGCGTTTTGTTGCGGCTACCACGGGACAGATGCTTCCTATTTACGGTGCCAACCTGTTTCGTAATGTTCCCTCAACGTTTTCTCCAAATGACTTGGCGCCTGCCACTCCGGGATATGTCATTGAACCGGATGATGAGTTGCGTGTGCGCATCTGGGGGCAGATCAATTTCAGCGGCAACCTGCTGGTAGACCGCTCTGGCAATATCTACCTTCCCCAGGTTGGCCAGGTGCACGTGGCAGGGCAACCTTTCTCCGCGCTTGACCTGCATTTGCGCCAGGCGGTAAGTAAGATCTTCCGTAACTTTGACCTCTCGGTTGATCTTGGCCGCATTCGCCAGATGCAGGTCTACGTGACAGGCATTGCACGGCGTCCCGGCGTTTATACCGTCAGCTCTGTCAGCATGCTGGTGGATGCATTATTCGCTAGCGGAGGGCCATCTCCGCAAGGATCGCTGCGCCACATCGAATTGAAGCGCGCCGGAAAGACGGTGACGGACTTCGATCTGTATGCGCTTCTGATTCGTGGTGACAAGTCGCAGGATGTGCAGCTTTTGCCGGACGATGTAATTTACATTCCTCCCGCGGGACCGCAGGTGGCGATTACCGGCAGTATTCGCGCACCTGCAATTTATGAACTCCGCGATGGCGATACGCTGGGTGCATTGCTGGACGCGGCGGGAAAGACAAGCACTACCGCTTCCCAGACTCGTATCTCCATCGAGCGTGTAGACAGTCAGCAGTACCGTCAGGCCATGGAGGCAAGCTTTGATGCGGCGGGCCTTGCCACTCCATTGGCCGACGGAGATATTGTGCGCATATACCCCATTGTGCCTGCTTATCAGAAGACGGTGGTATTGCGCGGCAATGTTGCGAATCCTGGGCGATTCGGCTGGCATGAGGGGATGCATTTATCCGACCTGATTCCCGATCGAGCCTCGTTATTGAGCCGCGATTACTGGTGGCAGAGGAGCATTCTTGGATTGCCCGCGCCGGAGTTTGAGCCGTTTATTGCTGTTCAACGAAGTCCGATAGGAATGGATCCGATCCCGCTTAGAGATTCGGCCGGAAGAGTGATCAATCCTCAGAGTTTTATCAATGCTCCATATGGCCTATATGGGTCGCAGGGCAATTCTCAGATCAATCCACAAAATTATCCGCCAAATTCCCAGCAGGATTATTATCAACAAAACTTTTCGCAGGGGAATTCGCTGGACGATTTACAAAACAATCCGCAGCAAGGGCCTACCAGGCAAGGCTCGATGTCAGGCTCCGGGTCTCTTGCTACGCAGTCTACCCGCGAACCCAGGTCAGGAGACGGACCTACGGGAAGAAAGAATACAGTACGGTTAACGCCGCAGGAGATCAATTGGGACTACGCGGTGATTGAACGTAGAGATCCGAATACCATGAAAACCAGCCTGATTTCCTTTGACCTGGGCAAGCTGGTGCTGGATCACGATGCTGCTCAGAATCTGGCTTTGGAACCTGGTGACACAGTCACTATCTTCTCGCAAACCGATATTCAGGTTCCTCTGGATGAGCAAACCAAGTACGTGGACCTTGAAGGCGAATTCGTTCATGCGGGCATTTACAGTGTAAAGCCAGGCGAAACTCTGCGTGATGTAATCCTTCGCGCAGGAGGCCTGACTAAAAAAGCCTATCTCTACGGTTCAGAATTCGATCGCGAATCGACCCGCAAACTTCAACAGCAACGCCTGGATGAGTACGTGCAGACGGTCAGCATGGAATCAGATCGCGGAACGCAGCAGCTTGCTATTTCGGGGACCGGTTCTGGAAATACTGCCGACGTAGTTGCGTCGAGACAAGTAGCGCAGGAGTTAGTGACACGCCTTAGCCAGATTCGCGCTACCGGTAGGGTTGTGCTGCAGTTTAAGGCAACTAGCTTGAATATCGACGATATTCCTGCATTGGCGCTGGAGAATGGCGACCGATTTACTGTGCCCTCTACTCCGGCCACTGTCAACGTAGTAGGCGCGGTTTACAACCAGAACTCATTTATCTACCAAAATGGTCAAAATGTTGGTCGTTATCTGCGGCTGGCCGGAGGACCGAATCGCAATGCAGATTCGCATTACAGCTTCATTATTCGCGCCGATGGCTCCGTGGTCAGCCGGCCCACAGTGAGGAAGACCTTTGGTGCATTAAGTTCGAGTACATTTGATCAGCTGCAATTGAACCCCGGGGATACGATCGTTGTTCCGGATAAGACGCTGCGCATGACTAAATTGCGTAACTTTATGGACTGGACACAGGTCTTCTCGCAGCTTGCACTTGGTGCGGCGGCAATCAATGTCTTATAGAGATTGCAAAACTAAAACAAGAGACCTCCCGTTCAGGGAGGCCTCTTGTTTTACCGCATGGAATGAGTCGTAGGTCTGGGCTGTCGATCAGCAGGCGCCGGCTTGGCTTAATACAGCCGATACCGTGCGCCCGAGCAGATAGAAGTCCGTCGTCAGGCTCCATGTATGTACATAAAACGCGTCCAGCTTGATCCGCTTTTCATAGTCCAGTCTACTGCGTCCGGAGACTTGCCACAGTCCCGAGAGTCCTGGCTTCGCTGCCAGATAAAAGGGCAGCAGATCGCGGTAGAAGCCCGTTTCGGCTTGGATGATCGGCCGCGGTCCCACGAGCGACATCTCGCCGCGCAGCACATTGATGAGCTGTGGCAGTTCGTCGAGGCTCCATTTACGCAGAAACCTTCCGAAAGGCGTAATACGCGGATCGACTGTGCACTTACCCTTGGAAAGGCGCCATTGGCTGTCTACACTCTCATCATCGCTGGCAGTTTTTTCGGAGCATCTCACACGCATTGAACGGAATTTCCAGAGCCGGAAAGTGCGGCCACCTCTGCCAATGCGTTCTTCGTGATAAAAGATCGGTCCCTTTGAGGTAAGTCGAACCCCGGCTGCAATTGCCAATGCCGGAATCGCGCAGACTGTAAGCACTGCAGACGCACCGATAATATCGATAGCCCGCTTAGCATAATGGTAGCGCCAGGACTCCCAAGGCACGTCTGGATGCTGCATATATATGGGATCGGGCAACTCCCATGCTGCATAAGCCTTGCCTTCCTCAGACAACAACATGCGCACATGCATAGAAGAAAGATCTGTGGCCACAAGTTCTCCTTAAAAAGACAAGTCTTGCTGCTCTTTGAGACGTTATCGCTTTCCTACTTCATCGGTTGCTTCACTTAACACAAGAACCAGGTGAACTGTACTTCCAATTGCCTTATCTCGCCAACTCGATGTTGCCTATCGCACCCCTGCACCTGTGTGCGCAGAATTATAGAGAGAGTTGCTTCGTCCCATATGGCCCGGGGAAGAAACACTCAATGCGAAGCTTGAGCCACTCTCTTTAACATTCTTTACAATTGTACATGTAGAACAAAAGCTTGGAGTTGCCAATTTTTGCTACCTAATGCCCTCCCGCACACAACTCGCCAGATGTATACCTTTACTCCTAAGCATTGAGCGGAAATTTCCTTTCCGGATAAATTAATTCAGCATCCGATTCATGGCAAGAGCATTACGCATGCTATTGAAACGAATAGGTTTCCGCATGTTAAGCTTAACGTATACACGTCTGATGTAGAGCTGAGTTTGCGGGTTGTTTTATATCTTACCTCGCGAAAAAGTAAATATTAAAAACTAATAAAGAATAAAGAATAGGTTCCTTCTGGTCTGTGCTGCTTTGTGCCAGTGAAGAGTTCGTGTAATACAGATATCGTTGAGTTCAGATAGCCGTCCGATGTGCTCTGACCAGAGCGATGTATCCGCTCAGTGAAGCGCCTGAAACAACCATAGATGCAACACTGCGAGGCGAACTGCCGGGGATTCTTGCTGAGCTGATTGCGCTGTGTCCGTCAGTTGTTCGGGATGGGCTGAAGCCACAGTGAGGCTATCCACGGACGAACTGTTTGCAGAACTGGACGTGGCAGCGCGGTTACAATCTGACTGCCTTGTATCCGCACTAGAGGAGGTGCGGACGTACATACAGCCGCAATCATCCGGCTGCAACGGGAGGGCTTGGAGGCGGATGCGCGGCCACTCATGGGCGAGTTGCGTAAGCGGATGGGAAAGTGGTACGCATTCCGCAAAGTTGAGGGCAAGAGCGCAAGAGCGTCCGTGTGTTCACTGGGATGCGGTTGCTCTGGGACTCACTTCCTGCCCGCTCTAACTCTGGCGTGACTGTCCGCGCTGCCTGAGCGCAAGCCTGAGCCGACACACAGGACACACGTGTTTTAACTTATCGGTTTGACCCTTTAAGAAAACAACTAAGGGGTGGGGGCGGATAATGCGAAATGGTGTGTCCGATGTGCTGGGAAAATACTTGCGGAAAATGACCCCTTGGGCCATCTATTCAGCACTGGGAGATTTGTTGTAACCGATTGATTCTAAAGATGGTCGGGGAGAGAGGATTCGAACCTCCGACCCCCTGGTCCCGAACCAGGTGCTCTACCAGGCTGAGCCACTCCCCGAACTTGTTTTACGGATGCGCTGCTTCAGAATCGCGGCTCCTGGTATATGCCGCAAAGACTCTCAATGCGCTCGATCTAGTGTAGCAGAGTTGCCTCCGGTGTGCCGGGAGGTGGGTGAGAGTGATTTGCCCCCGAAGGCTAGATCGCATGTGGCAATTTAGGATGAGTCTGGAGCCTAAACAATGCCAAGGTTACTCGATGGTGCCCCGATCGCGGCCCAGATCAAGCAGGAAGTTGCGGAAGAAGTAAAGGAACTGGCGCGGCATGGAGTGCGTCCAGGATTGGCGGCGGTACTGGTAGGTCGTGTACCGGCTTCAGAGATTTATGTCCGCAGCAAGGTGCAGGCCTGTGAGGAATTGGGGTTGTTTAGCGATCTGATTACGCCTCCGGAAACGGTGACGACAGAGGAGATGCTGGATCTGATTGCGGCGCTGAACTCACGCGAGGATATTGATGGGATTTTGGTGCAGCTTCCGCTGCCTAAGCAGGTGGAAGCAAAGGTGCTGCTGGATGCGGTTGATCCCGCGAAGGACGTGGATGGATTTCATCCAGTGAATGCGGGGCGGCTGCAAGCGGGGCGTCCGGCGCTGGTACCGTGCACACCTGCAGGCGTGATCGAGATTCTGAAGCGAAGTGGGATTCCGATTACGGGCGCGAACGCCGTTGTGGTGGGTCGCAGCGATATTGTTGGCAAGCCGGCGGCGATGCTGTTGCTGCATGAGAATGCGACGGTGACAATTTGTCACTCGAAGACGCGAGACCTTGGTGCAGTCACGCGCGATGCGGACATTCTTGTGGCGGCGATCGGGCGGCCGGGATTTGTTACCCCGGAGATGGTGAAGCCGGGCGCAACGATCATTGACGTGGGAATCAATCGGATCACGGATCAGGCGGAGTTTGAAAAGTTCTTCTCTGGAAATGCGAAGCGCGAGGCGGCATTTGCCAAGCGTAGAAGCGTGGTGATCGGCGATGTGCATCCGGCGGCATTTGAAATGTCGGGTGCGTACACGCCAGTACCCGGCGGCGTGGGGCTGTTGACGATTGCAATGCTGATGTCCAATACGGTGCGAGCCGCCAAGATGAGGAGAGGACTGTAGCGAATGCTTCGTGTGGGCCTGACTGGTGGGCTGGGCAGCGGCAAGACAACGGTTGCGGCGGTGTTGCGCGAGCTGGGTGCGCATGTTGTTGAAGCAGATGAAATGGGCCGCGCTCTGATGGAGCCAGGCCACGCGGTGTATTCCGAGATTGTGCGCGTCTTTGGCTCCGAGGTTGTAAGTGATGATGGTCGGCTGAATCGTGCGAAGCTGGCGGAGATGGCGTTCCGTGATGGTCGGCTCAATGAATTGAATGCGATCGTGCATCCGGCGGTGATTGAGACACAGCGCAGGTGGATGGAAGAAGTCTTTGCGCACGATGCAAAGGCCGTGGCGATTGTCGAGTCGGCACTGATCTTTGAGGTGGAGCGTGATGCGCGGGCGCGTGGTGAATCAGAGGGCGTGCTGTCAGACTGGCGCAACCGCTTTGACCGCGTGATTGTGGTGACGGCTCCGGATGCGGTGAAGATTGCGCGCTATATTGATCGAGTTTGCGCTGGAAAAGATGATGCGTGCCGTACGGCTGCGGAGTCAGATGCGCGGGTGCGAATGAGCCGGCAGATTCCGGATGCAGAAAAGGCTGCGCGGGCTGATTTCGTGATTGAGAATGCGGGTGATAAAGCTGTCCTTGAAGCGCGTGTTGCGGAAGTTTGGAATCTGTTGAACGCTGAGAGCGCATCTGGTTTCGGAAATCCGGGTTCATTACAATTTAGATGAAGTTCCAAAAAACGTTTTGAGGTACGAGGGATGAGATTGCGCCGGGTTCTTTTAATTCTGCTGCTGGTGGGCGGCTTCTGGTATGTGACGGTGCATGTTGCGGGCGATCTACGTTCTTTGGGACTGCTGAAGACGAGCGGCGGTAATTCACCGCTGGAACTGACTGAAGCGCATGCCGCGCCAGAGTATGACACCGAAGAGCAGAACAATATCGCTATTTACAAGCGTGTGCTGCCGAGTGTGGTGAACATTACGGCGACGAATCTGACCTTCAACTTTTTCTATGGCGCGGTGCCGCAGCAAGGTCAGGGTTCGGGCTTTGTTCTGGATCGGGCGGGACACGTGCTGACGAACTATCACGTGGTGGAGCAGGCGAACCGCGGTATTGAAGTACAGCTGAGCAACAAGCATAAGTATTCGGCGACAGTTGTTGGTTCGGACCGAACGCATGATCTTGCGCTGCTGCAGATCAACGCGCCGAATCTGCAGCCGGTGACTCTGGCGGATTCGACGGATCTGGCGGTGGGGCAGAAGGTGTATGCCATCGGTAATCCTTTCGGATTGAGTGGAACGATGACGCGTGGAATCATCAGCTCGATCCGCAGCGTACGCGGCGGCGAAGGTGGCCCGATTGAAGATGCGATTCAGACGGATGCGGCGATCAATCCGGGCAACTCAGGCGGTCCGCTGTTGAATTCTCGGGGCGAGGTGATTGGGATTAACACCATGATTGCTTCGAATGGCGCCGAGCAAAGCTCAGGCATTGGGTTTGCGATTCCGATCAACACGGCGAAGGCAGTGCTGGCGGATCTGACGCGGTATGGGCATGTGCGGCGTCCGTCGCTGGGGATTCAGGACTACCCGATCGGGCCTGATTTGGCTGAGGCGATGGGCTTGTCGGCGGATTATGGTGTGCTGATTCAGCGGGTGCTTCCGGGTGGCGCGGCGGAGCGGGCTGGATTGCATGGCGGCACGCAGCAGCGGTACCTGGGGAATCAGCCGATCATCCTTGGCGGAGATTTGATTGTGGCGATTGACGGCCAGCAGGTGACGGACCCGCAGGATATCAACGCGATTATGGATAAGCACCAGGCCGGCGACACGGTTAGTGTGACGGTGGTGCGTGGACGGAAGCAGATGACGGTGAAGCTGGTGCTGGGTGAGGCGAAATCGCAAAACACCTAGCTGTTCGATTTCGGACAACGGAATGAGTTACTCTGTGCTGCGCTGATTCCGAAGCCGTTTCTTTTGTGGTTGCTGTGGGTGTCCGCACAGTTTCTGTGCAAATCTTCACGCGATCTTTATTTTGGGATTGTGCAGTTGAGCAGGTTAATATTACACAATTTCTGGTGCATCGGGGATGGGGGAGGGGTACCCTCCCCCTCTTCATTGCGCCGGAGTTGTTGCGGCTGAACTGACGGATGTTTGGCTGGGGTCGCGCGCGAGCAGGCCGAGGAGTGCTGAGGCGACGGCTGTGGCCAGGGTGACGACGGTGCCGGTTCCGGCGTGGCCGAGCGAGATTCCCTGCTGGGATAGAACTCCCCCGATGCTGACTACGGCGATGAGCAGGCCGGCGGCGGAGGTGCGCGGGTGGTTCCAGATGTTGGAGATGAGTGGGGTCATGGTAACTCCAGGGATCAGTTGTCAGAGATCAGAGATCAGAAAATCCCGCCCCGGCGCAAAAACAAAGACGCGCCGAAGGCGGGTATAGCAGTAAGGCATTTGGACTACAGCTTGACGCCGATAGAGGTGAGGAATTGCTGGATGTCGGGCCAGACGGCCTTGAGATCGTTGACGGTCTGGACGTCGAGCGAGATGTTGAGCGGATTTACGGCTGCGGCAGCGAGGCCGACGATCGGCGTTTCGAGCTGACCGAAGAGGGTTCCGAGAGCGGCTACGACGGTGGGCGCAACGTTGAGCGCTTTGGTGGCTCCGGTGAGCCATTTGAGCGCGTCTTCCGCGCCGACTTCAATGCCTTTTTCAATGTTGACGAAGATGTTTGCCATGACGAGGATTCCTCTTTTTCGTCCCGGCGCGGAGCCAGTAGCGGCCCCATGCGCCGCAACAAGAATTTATCCGCCGTGCAAGCCCGATGAACCGTGGTTGCGGGCATCGGGTGGCCGCGGCGGAACCGAAAAACAGAGAAACCCCGGACGCACGTCTCCGTTCCCCACGAAGGTGCGTTCGAGGTCTCAAAAAGCTGCCTGTTTTTGGCTTATTTCTAGGATACGAAATTGGCATTTAATTATGTGCAAACTGGGCGAAGTTTTTTGCGCTTTAGAATCAACGATTTAGAAAATATTTTTCGATTTGCCTCTTGACAAGAAATTAGGGATCAAGGGGAAGAGGGAAAAGGGACCAAGGAAAAGGCAAAAGCTGGTCCGATGCTGTTACGAAACGGCGCACGCCATACTTCGACGATTCAGGGCGTTGCTGACGATAAGCCGACTTCGCGATACCGAAATGGAAGCGGACAATCACTCGGACATAAGTTCCAGAAGGGCAGACGGTTCCTCGGCAACGGGTTGTTCCATCGCTTTGTCGATGGAAAAGGGAAGTCTCAATGCGGCGGCAAACAGGAGAGCATGTAGTCCGCAGAGAAGAACAAAAACAGCGGTAAATGCGCTGGAGAGGCTGGCGTTGGACTGTGCCATCCCCAACCTCCATCCCAGGAAGGTCGCGCAAAGCGTAGTCAAAGTCGGTCCGCCGAGACGTTGCACAATATTGAGCGATGTTGTCGCCATTGGCAGGTCCTGTTTCCTCACAGAGGCATATGCAGCCGAGATGGAGGGAATGCCGACCGCGCTGAGGCCCATCCCACGCACAAAGAGAGCACACGCGAGCACGGTGAGTACAAGTCCGTGACTGGCCAGCCAGATAAATGGCAGCGTGGCTGCGAAGGCCAGAAATGCGCCTCCAGCCGACAACTTTCGTATCCCGAACCGCTGCGTCAGGGCTCCTATCCATGGATAGGAACAGATCATCCCCACTCCAAGCGGAGCCAGCAACCAGCCCGTCGCACTCGGTGATTTGCCACAAGCGCGGATGAGATAGATCGGAATCAGCATTTGGCCCGCGAACGAGATTCCGTTCGACATGAACTGCGTGGTGGCGGACGCAGAGAAGGTTTTTCTCTTGAATAACTGAAGATCGATGAGCGCCTTGTCTCCTTTTCGAATGGCCATCCTGAAGAAGGCCGTAAGCAGAACCAGAGAGATAAGCAGAACCACAAGACCAATGCGTTCGCTCAGATGATCCGATCCGTACAGGAAGAGCACGAGTCCAGGAGAGAGCAGGACGAAGCCAGCAAGATCGAGTTCTCTTGACCTGGTCTCTTCGCGATCATTGGGCAGAAAGAGAACCGCCAGGACGATTGCCAATACACCCACCGGCAGGTTGACCAGGAAGAGCCAGCGCCAGGAGGCGTGTTGCAGAATGGCACCGGCGATGACCGGACCAAGGATCGGCCCTATCAGGATTGGCACAGCCGCATAGCCCATGAGGCGCGCCATATGCTTTCCGGCAGCACGCGCCATCATCATCTGCGCCATCGGGGCCATCAGGCCGCCGCTCATTCCCTGGAGGATGCGAAATGCGATCAGGGAGTTCGCTGACCAGGCCAGCCCGCATAAAGCTGAGGAGAGCGTGAAGACTGAGAAGCACCAGAGGTAGAGAGATTTGGCTCCAATGCGCTCCACCAGCCAGCCGTTGAGCGGGAGCATAAGAGCGAGTGCCAGAAGATAGCCGCTGGTGACCCATTGAATCGCTGTGAGGCTGCTATGCAGATCCACGGCGAGACTGGAGAGGGATACGTTAACGATGGTTGCGTCAAGCTGAGCGAGAAAGGAGCCCAGGATCGCCACGGCCGTGATCTTCCACACCAACGGGTCAAGCCGGACGGTGTCGCTGGAGTTCTTAGGCAAGGGAGGTCAGGACCTCATCGGTGGAGCGAACGCGAGTGAGACGCGGGAAGATATTTTCAAAGGCGAAGCGGTGATGCTCGGTATTGTGGCTGGAGCAAGCGTCTTCGACGAGAACAAAGGCAAAGCCGAGGCCGGTACCCTGACGCGCGGTGGACTCGACGCCTATATTGGTCGAGATGCCTGTGAGGACGACCGTGTCGATGCCGCGGGATTTAAGTTGCTGATCGAGATCGGTTCCGGCGAAGGCTCCCCAATGACGCTTGGTAATGAGGATGTCGCCGGGCTGAAAGCCAGCAGAAGCAGCGATCTCCGACGCGACGGCAGGCAGGGGTTTGTCGCCCATGTTGTGCGGTTGATCGACGGGAAGCTTCAGGAAATCATTTAAATCGACACGCACGTATACAACGGGGGCGCCCTTGGCGCGGAAAGCGTTCGCGAGCTTCACGGAATTTCCGACAACCTTATCGGCACTGTGCGGCGCTGGGGTCATGGCGAGAATGGCATTTTGCAAATCGATGAGGACGAGTGCGGTCTTTTTGGGGTCGAGATGGAGTTCTACCATGGGTTCCTCTTTATTCAAAATATTTAAAATCGAGGACATCCTCGATTTATCTGAATTTAGAATATGAGGATGCCCTCGATTTCGTCAAATCCCGTTCGCGTCGCACCTCAGCAGGAACGCTCGACGCGCCGGTTGGCTGGTTTTCTGGACGCGGCCGCGGAGCTCTTTGTCGAAGTCGGCTACGAAGCAGCTACTATGACGGCGGTCGCGGAGCGAAGCGGGTCTTCTATCGGCGCGCTCTACAACTACTTTCCGGATAAACAGTCCATCGCGTTCACGTTGGTAAATCAATATTCCCAAGAGGTGGAGGCGCATTGGAAGCCGTTGATGGAGCAGGCGGAGATACTGACCCATGCGGAGTTCGCCGATCGGTTCATTGAGCGCATCACTCAATTCGCCCAGGAGCGTCCCGCTTATCTGAGCCTGCTGGCCGCGCCAATCCGCTTTCGCCGTGACCCTGCCGCCCGAAAGGCTTCACGAATCGCAATCGCAAATGCCTTTCAGGCAAAGAATCCTTCGCTTTCAAAGGAACAGTCTCTACTTGCTGCAAATGTATCTCTCCAGATAGTCCGAGGCATGATGACACTCTATGGGGAAGCAGATCCCAAAGGGAAAGTCCTGGTTGTGGCTGAGTTTAAAAAGTTGCTGACGTTGTATCTGAGAGGCGTCTTGTCCGAAGACGAAGCGTTGGCCAAGTAGAGCCAAATACCTGCATTTGATTGCGGTTATTCCATGGGGGCATACAGTTTGGTCTCGATAGCCGACAAGTGTTCCCCTAATCCCGCCCAGATCTCTGTTGATGCCAACAGGGCAATGCACTCATTGAACGGGCCCGGGTCTGTTTGGATCATTAATCTTGTTAAACGCGCTTCCGTTTATGAATTCAGTCTAGAGTCTCCGCGTACAGCTAGAAACTCTTTGAATTTCTGAGCAGCGAAGAAGATTCGATACTACTCAAGGTAATCGCGGGTTGTGGTGGACTCACGAAAAGCAAAGGCAAAAACAACCGCAGGTCCTTCACTCCGCCTGTAATACGGCTACGTTCAGGATGACAGCGTGGGTGGTGGGTTGAGGGGAGTGCTATCCCACTCTTGCGACAAGAACAAAGACGTCGCAAGAATGGGGCACCCGTGGGTTGTGGTGGAACTCACAAACGGCAAAGGCAAGAACAACCGCAGGTCCTTCACTCCGCCTCAAGTACGGCTACGTTCAGGATGACATCATGGGTGGTGGGTTGAGGGGAGTGCTATCCCAATGGATTGAGACGAGCCCGGACATGCTGCACGTGCCGTCAGAATGTAACCTCAAGGCGTTGCGGTTGTGCTCGCGCAGGGATTTCAAGAAGCACTGTCCCTGCTTCAGCCTTTGCATCCGAGATACGATTGCCATCCACAGTGATGTCTTTGGGGGCACGCGGCAGCAGCAGACGGATTGCGGTTACGTCATGCTCATCCCGCGCGTCGATGCCGGTAACAGCAAACTGAAGGCTGTTGGATGTTACCTGTTCCTCGATAACTTTTCCGCTGACCGCAAGTATGCGCGCTTCCTTCGCGGGAAACGCGGTGGGATCGAGTAGCAGGCGGCGTTCTCCCTCGCCAACCTGCGGGTCTGTCACCAGACGCAGGTGTGCATCGAAGAGATCGACATAATGGCCGTGAATGACTGTAGGAGCAGGCGCCGTGTGGGGCGGTGTTGCAGGCTTGGCGGCCTCTGCCGTTGAAGAGGAAGCTCCGCCGATGGATTGCACAACACTGCCGGCGACGCGCGTAATCGCGTGTTCCGGTGTGCCTTCGGGTCTGTCAAAGCCCGAGGCGATCACAAACGGACCGCGGCGAAGGATGAACGCAGTCGACTCGCGCCATGCGATACGGGCCTGTGCTGTTGCGTCTTTTGTCAGCGCCAGAACAGCCGCAGGGCCGTCCACTTCATGCGCGAGTGAAGATGGGGACACTTTACGGAAGATCACCGCGCCCTTGCCCACATGCTGCGTGCCTTCGCTCTGCGGATCGATGCCAAGCGAATGAAACAGCAGCTCGCGAGGAATAGCCTGAGTCTTACCGTTGTCGTTCCACCAGTCCTGCGCGTGATTGTAGGGATCGCTGTCATCGTCAACCACCACCAGCGAACCGCCTGCTTTTACCCAGGCTGCGATGGCGGTGTGGAACTCCGGCGAAGGCGGCTTCTGTCCCTCGTAACTCAGAAAAAGAATCTTGTACTGTTTCAGAAATTCAGCCGCACCCTTACCGCGCCACGTGCTTTCAATCTGCACCGGTTCCACGGGAATCCCATGCATGATCAAGGGCAGAGCAAGACCGTAGAAGTTGCCAAGGTCTGCGTCTGAGGGAAGTGGTTTTGCTCTCTGAAACATCAATGTGTCGCTGACGAGTATGCCAATGCCCGGCGTACCGGAAAGCTGCCAGTGAGCGGGTTGGCCGTGCATCTCTCCCAGAGCGTGGAAGACCGTTTGCAGCTCTGTTTCGTACTCTGCCGGAATGAGAGTTGCCGCCGGCTTTGGATCGGTTTCGGTCGGCTCTGTGGCCGCATGCAGACTGTGCGGACCAAAGATTCGGTCCGGCCAGGGCAGTATCTCGTAACTGCTTACTTCCGGCTGCAGCAGGGACGCGACAAGTGTGGACTCCCAATTGCGTTTGTAGTCCACCCAGGAATGGTGGGGATTATCTTCAATAGGATCGTTAAGATACCAGATACGTTTACCGGAAGAGCGCGCAATGTTCTGTAATGCGCCGTATTCCAGAAACGCCGTCTCAAACGTGCGCTCGGCCTCAATTCCCTGATACATGTTTACCGCGCGGCTTGTTCCTGTCCATACCTGCGCAATGTAGCCGTCAGCGCCTACATCCAGCAACGAAGACTCCGGTGAAACAATCTGCCACTGCGCATAGTTGATAAGCGAGTGCGTCGCCACATAGCAGGGGATCTGCTTGTTATGCTGCTCGCCCCACTCCCGCACCGCGGTGAACACCTGTGCGAGCGCGCGCCGGTAGAGGAAATACTTTAACTTACTGGCACGGTATTGTGCGTCTGGCGAAGAGTCAGGCGCTCGCCAGAGCTCATGATAATAACTCTGCCACTCATTCTTAAAGGAGTCGGACCATCCTGCACGCGCCCAGAACTCCGGCTCTTCGAGATAGATGGCTTCCGCGCCGGCGTCGAGCGCACGAAGCACGCCACGGCTCAGATACTTACCGTAGCTTTCCGATGGAGAAATGTAAGGAACTTCGCGGCCGCTGTGCAGTATCAGCTTGCCGCTGGATTCCTGCTGGGTTTCGTTCCAGTGTTCCTTACCGTCAAAATCGCCGCGCAGATAATCGCCATACGTTCCCCACGCAACTCCGGTCATCACCGCGACACGATAGTTGTGCTCTTTCCAACTGCGGATGCGGTCCGGCAGATTTTCGCTGATGCCATACACCATGACCGTTCCGGCCTCAACGTTGACACGAGGAGACCAGCCCTGCGACGTCTGAAAAAGCAGGGTGTCGTTCGCAGGCTGGGACTGCTGAGCCGCAGCCGAGGCGCAAAGGCTCAGCACAAGAAGAAGTTTTTTCAATGAGATCACTGCGTCTCCGATTGAGAGATCATCGACTCCATTGCTACATCTCGAGTGTAGTATCGGGAAACGCCCTTCCGTTTATCAATTCAGCCTAGCGTCTCCGCGCATAATTTGAGATTCATCGAATTTCCGATCCGCGAAGAAGATTCGATACTACTCAAGGCAAGCGCGGGTGGTAGGAGAGCGCACGGTTTCGCTTAGGAATGAAAGACAAGGATCTTCCGGCGCTACGCATCTATAATCTCGCTCATGACGCCGTCGCTGCGAAGCCGCAACCGGCGTCATCACACTCATCCCCCGGCATAGGTCGTGCGCACTTGGAAACGCCGTTAACGGGCAGCGAAGTCCTGAGTATTTTTCGTGGCGATGAAGCGCGGCTTTTCGTCGCGGCAGCATCGATCACGGTGGGCCTGGTCGCAATCGGATTCTCATTCATCCGCCGGCGATTCGATCGGCTGCTTTCCTTCTTTGCCTGGTTCGCGGCACAGTATGGCTTCCGCCTCTGGATACAGTCCGACATCTTCAGACTCATGGCCGGTCCCTCGGTTGCCATCGACAGGCTCCAGATGGCCCTCAACTTCTTTGTGGCGATTCCCGCGCTACTTTTTTTCGAGGCAAGCGGATTTGTTGGCCGCGCGGGCCGGCTGATTGTCAATGCAATATGTCTTTTAGAGCTTTGCCTGATCGCGGCGATCTTTGTGGGCGTTCCTTTGCCATGGCTCAACAACGCGAACAGCGTGCTGATCATCCTGGGCTCAGCTTCGTTGGTGTCTCTCGCTTTCCGGCAACCCGCCATCACGATCGATGCAATTGTCTTTCGTGCCGGGATGGTCGTGTTCGTCGGTCTCGTCCTGTGGACGAACATCGTGGAGCTTTTGGGACACCCGGCAGCATATGAATTCTACGGTTTTGCTGTTTTGATGTGCTGCCTGGGCTATATAGCGGCTCGGCGGGCCCTCGACCGCGAACAACAGCTGAGCTCCATTCAGCAGGAGCTTGAAATCGCGCGTCGAATTCAGCTCGCCATCCTACCTGCTGCCTTCCCTGCCGCAAAACACTTCTCCATTGCCGCAAGATACAAACCCATGACTTCTGTAGCGGGCGACTTTTACGACTTCCTGGAAGGAGAAAACGGAGCGGTCGGTTTACTTGTTGCGGACGTGTCCGGACACGGCGTTCCGGCGGCCCTGATTGCCTCCATGGTCAAGGTAGCAATCCAGACGCAGCGGCATCGGCAGAACGATCCCGCAGGGTTATTGGCGGGTGTGAATGAAGCTCTCTGCGGAAATGCGCAGCATCAATTCGTAACCGCAGGCTATGTCTACCTGAA
>Ga0206824_10030_pt1 | contig 45783 bp, 44 predicted proteins | sample Alteio_BWOrgCont_82_FD_152874 | JGI IMG/M metagenome (GOLD analysis project Ga0206824, IMG submission 152874) | Enriched cells from forest soil in Barre Woods Harvard Forest LTER site, Petersham, Massachusetts, United States -... | ecosystem: Environmental > Terrestrial > Soil > Temperate forest >...
ACTCCACGCCTGTATACGCACATATTGTAGAGACTTCATAGAGTCTTCGTAGGCTTTCAGCAAATAACTTGAATCGGTAAGTGAAGAGGCAATGCTCTTTGTGGGATGAACCAAAAACAAGCCCGACAAAAGAATAATAGAAACTACTTTAATACATATAGAGAAACTCTGCATGAGTCAAAGTTACTAAAATAATATGAATGAATGCTTTTCACGCATCTGCTTAAAGCTTCGGAACTATTCTTTCACAAGCTTGCCAATGCTAACTGGCATTGCATCATTATTAAGTATGCGGTATAAATACACGCCATTTGGTTGGCTTGTTAAGTTGATTGTAAAATTTGGATTAAGTTCAGAACACGAGAAAACAATTTTACCCAGTATATTATAAACTTCAATGTGAAGTTGAGTAGTTTCTGTTTCATGATTATTGGTCATTACAAAATCAAAAATTCCGTTGGACGGATTTGGATAAAGCTTTATTTCTTCTGTATTATTTATCTGGGTTGTTCCGCTATTTATTAACGTAGCAAGTTTTGTTTGCCATAGCCCTCTTCCAAATGTTGCCGCGCGTAATATGCCCGAACTATATTGAATGTCAAGCCCTGCGACTATAACACTTGGCATATTATTACTGAATAATTGCCAATCGCTCAAAGTACTGTCCCGGTAAAATACACCCATGTCAGTACCTACATATAATACGCCATTACTATTGTTTTGGTGTATTATACAATCTATCGGTATGTTGGGTAATGAACCTGAAATGTTAATCCAACTAGTACCTGCGTTTGTTGACATATACACCTTTTCTCCGGCAGAAAACCCACCAATAGTAACCCATACAAGTTGTGGATTACCGGAACTTACCGCAATGCATGTTATAGTATTGGGATTAAGTGGAAGTGTGCCTGTAATATTACTCCATGAGGTACCGTGATTGCTTGTATAATAGATACCGTATGGTTTGGCGGCATATATAGTGTTTGTATCATTTGGGGCTATAACCACTGTATGCAGATAATAGGCTGATCCGCCTGTAAGATTTGATGATAGCGGATACCATGCTGCCCCACGGTTATTACTTTCATACACATCCGTATAACCGGTATAAATAGTTTTAGGGTCCAGAGGATTCATTACAATACTGGTAACCACTGGGCCCGTCTGTTGTCCACCAAGAATATTAGCGGAAATATCTACATCATTGCTGTTAAATGCATCGTTCGAACTATATATAAATCCTGAACCTGCACCACTTGCAATACTAACGAACATATTGTTGGTATCGGTGTAGTCTATTAAACAATCTGCTCCGTCATATATATGCGCTACACTCCACTCGCCATTGGCAGACAATTTTAAAGCTCCATTATCACGTAAGCCCACCAAGCTAACAGTTGAGTCAGTTTGAGAAACAGAAACTCTGTACATTTCACCTATTGCTATTCCATAAGTAAGATTTGTCCATGATATACCACTATCCTCCGATTTATATAGGCCTCCATCATTACAAGCAAAAACAACATTTGTACTATCGGGATCGAATACAATATCGTGGTAATCGGTATGAATTACCGCAACATTATGGGGATTACCCGAACCCGAATAAGGCATTGTTTTGTTTATCCATGAATGGCCGCTATCTGTGGACCTCCAGACATTTATTCCTCCAAGAAATATATAATTAGGATTAACAGGAGATGCGGCATAAGATAAATCAAACCAGCCTTGTCCTATGGAATCTGATCCGTTGTAAACTCTGCCTAATAAGTTTGCATTATGTGAAGAATATAATAATGAAAAAGTGTACCCACTATCCGTTGATCTGTATAGCCCGCCAAAATTGCCACTGCTTGCATTAGCACATAGGGCATCAATATACGCACCATTAGTTTGGAATACTCCAAGTTTTATTCTTGAATATCCGTTAAAGGATGTAACCTGTGTCCATGTATCACCTCCGTCATCTGATCTGAATAATTGCGCATTGCCTCCCTGATCGTAGCTGGTAGCATATACATGCTGAGGATTAGATGTATTATAAGCTATATCAATAAAGTAACCCGCCTCAACATTGGTAAATATTCTGCCTGAGTCAACGGACTTATATATTCCATCTGATGCTGCAACAAGGATTGTGTCTGGTTTATTGGGACACAAGACTATTTGGCGTATCAACTTCTGCTGTGTAACGCTCCAATTCATGCCTGTAGAATCCCATGTGATACCGCCATCTTTCGATTTCATAATTCCTATGCTTCGCGTATCTCCCGTCTTGTTCATTCCTTCCGTTAATGAAAACGAACCCATATCACCATCACCGGTGGCTATGTAAATAATATTGGGGTTATTTGGAGCAATTGCAATAGAACTTACACCCAATACAGGAAGGCTATCGGTTTGTGGTAACCATGTTTTTCCTCCATCGGTGGTTTTCCATAAACCGCCGGCGGGAGTACCAATCCAAAACGTATTATGTTGAGTAGGGTGAAAAGCAATACATAATGCTCTTCCATCACCCGATGCCTGAGTGCCTTGCCAATATGGGGGAGGGCCAAAAGGGCCAATACACTTCCAATTGCTATGTGCTTCAGGTGCTTTTTGAGTACTATGGCTCTTTAGGTAAGACTTCCATTCTTTCCATACTAAATCTTCTCGCGGAAAAGTTCCATCAGGATTCAAGCGTGATTCCCAAAACTCTTTCCAGCGCTGATACTTTACAAAATTGCCATCACCATCATTATCATCATCCTTTGGCGGATGGTTAGAGTAATATTCATCTGCCTGCTTTTGTATGTCAAAAAAATTAGTGGGATTAAAAGTATTGTTTTGAGAGTAACTACTCAAATGCATAAAAATGCATAAAACAGTTAAGTATGAAACACGAATGTTAAAGTGCATTTAAATGTATTTAGGCCACGAAGGTAATCCAGAAAAAATCTAAAATGGAGTTATATCGATTAACCTTCCGTCCTATATGCTGAACTTGTCTTTATTATGTCTGAGGGTAGTCTATTAACAAGGCTTTTGGAGGGCGAAAATAGAAAAGGCCGATAAAAATATCGACCAGTTTATTAAGGGTGGAAGAGGGGGCTCGAACCCCCGACCCTCAGAACCACAATCTGATGCTCTAACCAACTGAGCTACATCCACCATAAATTTCAGGGGCGCAAAGATAATAGTTTATATGATTGGTGAAGAAGCATATAATTTTATACTTTTGTTTATCTAAAAGCTATTCTATGCAAGATGTACGTTATAACTGGACTAAGGAACAAATTGCCGAAATATATCATATCCCTCTGCTTGAACTTGTTTACAGGGCAGCAACTATACACCGCAAATACCACAATCCTGCCGAGGTGCAGATAAGTTCCCTTATATCTATAAAGACAGGAGGATGCCCTGAAGATTGTGCCTATTGTCCCCAGGCTGCACGTTACCATACAGAGGTTAAAGTACATAAACTAATGGATGTAGATGAAGTAGGGGCTATAGCAGACAGGGCTCAAAGTATGGGTGCATCAAGGCTTTGCATGGGTGCCGCATGGAGAGAAGTACGAGATAATAAAGATTTTGACAAAGTGCTTGACATGGTAAAAACTGTCAATGCAAAAGGCATGGAGGTATGTGCTACTCTTGGAATGGTCACGGAAGAACAGGCTAAAAAACTTGCCGATGCAGGACTTTATGCATATAATCACAATGTAGATACATCAGAGGAGAACTACGGTAATATCATTACTACCCGCAAATATGAGGACAGGCTTAATACCCTACATAATGTGCGTAAAGCCGGACTTACCGTTTGTTCGGGAGGAATAATAGGTATGGGAGAGACAATAAATGACAGAATAGGGATGTTGCTTACGCTGTCGCATTTAAATCCACACCCTGAATCAGTACCAATAAACGCGCTTGTGCCTATAGAGGGGACACCGCTTGGTGAACAACCTATTATCGAATCTTGGGAAATGGTTAGGATGATTGCTACTACAAGACTTGTAATGCCGGACTCTGTTGTGCGTCTCTCTGCAGGAAGGGTACAAATGAACAAAGAAACTCAGGCGCTGTGCTTTATGGCAGGAGCTAATTCCATATTTATGGGTGAAAAACTTTTGACTACGCCTAACCCCGATTCTAACGAAGACAAAAAAATGTTTGAGGTATTGGGGCTAAAGCCACGAAAGGCCTTTCATTACGAAGAGAAAAAGCAAAATGTTGAATGAGAATTCAATAATGTTTTAATCATTCAACATCCAACATCCAAAATTTCATGGTACAGTACACCACAAGAATTCTGAGGTTTGGTGAAATGGGTGAAAAAACCCGTTGGAGGTATATTGAAATCCCTGCAGATATTGCTACAAAGCTGAAACCTGACTATAAAAAGTCATTCCGGGTAAAAGGGAAATTAGATAATTTCTCAATTGAAAAAGTTGCTTTGCTGCCTATGGGTGAAGGGCTATTTATAATGCCGTTCAATGCTGAAATGCGCAAAGGTACAGGCAAGCGTGAGGGCACTATGTTAAAAGTTTCTTTTGAAGTAGATGAACGAGTCATTGAAATTAATGCCGAATTATTAGACTGCCTTGCCGACGAACCCGAAGCGCTAAAGTTTTTCAAAAGCCTTTCAAAATCACATCAAGGTTATTTTTCCAAATGGATAGATACTCCAAAAACGGATGCGACTAAAGCTAAACGTATTGCAGAATGTGTAAACGCTCTTTTGTTACACCGAAACTTTAGTATGATGATAAGGGAGATACAAAAAAGGAATAAGGGGTAAGGGAAAAGTTTATAAAGGTGAAAGGAGAAAGTGGGATGTCTTGACGTCCCCAGTCCGTGAATCGATTTTAACATATTTTACACTTTTTTACACTTTTTCGAGTGATACGATTTAAAGTACGTAATTAATTTACTATCAACATGTTTTAAGTTTACATGGTTTGCACTGTGTAAAATGGAATTGCCTATATAATACTCCCGCTAATTCCCCGCTGCGTGGATGGTAGTAAAGCCAATTAGCTTATCATAAAACTGCCCCGGTGCGCGGTAATAGGCATAAATAAAATAGGTGTTGGTAGTTTCAAAATGGTTGCCTTCAATGTAGGTAAGGTCTGCAACTTTTGAGCCTTTGGGCAAATATGCATATTGGTATTCATAATACCCTTGTTTTACATAAGCCCAACCTTCGTATCTGCCTTTGTGCGAGTCGTAATGCATTTGATATTCGGGTTGGCATTGCCAATCGGTAAATGCCCCGAAAATATAGAGGCTTCCAGTTGTTATTTCTGAATCAACCGGTAAATAAAAATTCATGTAAACATATTCCGCGCTAATGGGCGTGCTGTCGGCATCTTTGGTATATATCAGGTATTGCCCGTCAAGATCTGAGAAAGTGAAGTAAGGTTTATTGGCAAGCACCTCATCATTTTTAAGGTTAATCTCATACGATGCCTTGTTGTCTACAAATGCGTCCTCGTGCTCGGTAAGATATTTCAGGCTAGTCATATCAAAGGAATGAAACTGGTTTCCTCCGTCAAAAATATTTCCCATATCCATGTCATAAATCAGGGAAAGGCCTTGAACATAGGCAGGCTGCAAACCGACAATGGCATTATCCCACCTTCCATTCTGGCTTATAAAAATCTGCAACGCATGAAAAGGATCTTCTATATCTGTTCTTTGAGTGTTTATGGTAAAAATTATTTCCTGCTTGGTGTACATATCTTCTCCCAATGCCTGTTTTTCCCGTCCTTTAATTGTAATATTATTTTCATATACCATTACTTTACGGGTAATTACAAGGCTATCGGGGTTATTATCTTTAAATACTTTAAGCAAATAATTGCCTGATAAAAGCAATTGCATATTGGCATTCGGGAAAACCAGCCTATAGTGGGTATATTTTTGAAAGGTATTGAAAGAGTAGTAATACTCCGTAATTTTATCCTGATTGAAGCCTGCCAGATAGTCAAAAGCAACCATGTCAGAGGGTTGCCAGTTAGCATCGCAATGAACAAGAGTATAATCATATTCTACATAATCACCTGCCAAATCATCAAAATCAAGTTGAAGCAGGTCTCCTGAATGGTATGCCATAATGGGCGGAGAAAACTTCCATCCTATTTGATGAAGCTGCACACTCTTTATATAGTCCTTATATATATGGTCGTCATATACCAGTTTATAGGAGCTGTCTTTTTGTGCGGTGATTGCAAGTGGGAAAAGGAAAAACAATAAAACAAAGCTACAATAGCTGAGAGTCTTTAACGCTGAGGGGTAAACTATATTAGTTATATATTTTGAGGCCATATTAAAGTTCATTTATAAGAATAAAATATAAAAGCATAAATTTGTACTTTCACGAATTAAGGTTTACAAAGATATGAATGTATATTTTGATAACGCAGCAACCACGGCAATGGATGCCGAAGTTGTAAAAGAAATGCTGAATGTGCTTGAAAATAAGCATGGCAACCCTTCCTCTATTCACTCTTTTGGACGTGAAGCCAAGGCTATGGTTGAAAAAGCCCGTAAAACAATAGCCGGCTATCTGAATGTATCGCCTTCCGAGATATTTTTCACCTCGGGAGGAACAGAAGCTGATAACATGGCTATACGCTGCACCGTTGAAGATTATAAGATAAAACACATTATAAGCAGTCCGCTGGAGCACCATGCTGTTTTACACAGTATTGAAGATTTAGTGCACAAAGGAAAGGTTACTGTGAGCCACGTGGCTGTGAAAGCTGATGGGCATATTGATTTAGATGATTTAAAAAAGCAACTGGAAAAACACCCCGAATCGCTGGTTTCTTTAATGCATGCTAATAATGAAATCGGAAATATTTTACCTATTGAAGAAGTGGGAGAATTGTGTAAAAAATACAATGCCATTTTCCATTCCGATACGGTTCAGTCGGTTTGTCATTACCCGCTTGATTTGCAAAAAATAAAAGTTGATTTTATAGCCGCTTCCGCCCATAAATTTCACGGGCCAAAGGGTACGGGCTTTATGTATATCAATGGCTCCCGGAAAATATCTCCTCTTATTCACGGTGGCGGACAGGAAAGGACCATGCGTGGTGGAACTGAAAATGTTGCGGGAATAATGGGCTTGAGTAAGGCTGTTGAAATTGCCTATAAAAACATGAAAGAACATGCCGAACATATTCAACAAATAAAAACTCACATGATGAAGCGCCTGGAGACTGAACTAACAGGTGTCGAGTTTAACGGAGATGCCAAAGGAAATTCCCTTTACACGGTGCTGAACGTAATGTTGCCTGACAGTGATGATTATGAAATGATGCTCATGAAACTTGATATGGCAGGTATTGCGGTGTCTGCAGGAAGTGCCTGTTCTTCGGGCAGCAATGTAGGCTCGCATGTTATTGCGGCATTAAAGAAAAATATTGACAGAAGACCTGTAATACGGTTTTCATTTTCTAAATACAGTACCAAGGCAGAAGCTGACTTTTGCATAGATACGCTAAAGTCATTCTATTCTGTTAATGCGGGTAAAAAGGTTTCTGTTGGTGCGAAAGCGGTTAACTAAGCCATGCAACTGATAGATACGCACACTCACCTTTTTGCCTCTGAATTTGACAGCGATAGGCCTGATATGATGCGAAGGGCAATAGATAAAGGGGTAACGAAGTGTTTTCTGCCTAATATTGATGTCAGCACTATTCCGGCTTTATTAAAGATGTGCGAGGAATTTTCCGCTAACTGTTTTCCTATGATGGGTTTGCACCCTTGTTCTGTGGATGCTGATTATGAGCAGCAATTAGCAGAAATAAAGGAATGGTTCGGTAAAAGAAAATTTTATGCCATAGGGGAGACAGGCATAGACTTATATCACGACATCACCTTTGCCGAACAACAAATGCAAGCATTCTGCACCCAGGTGGAATGGGCAAAGGAAATGAATCTGCCTATTATTATTCATTACCGTAATTCATTTAACGAGGTTATGGAAATCATAACTGAGCTGCATGATTCAAGGCTTAAAGGCATTTTCCATTGCTTTGGCGGTAGTACAGAAGAGGCAAAAAGAATCATGGATTTGAAATCCTTTAAAATGGGAATTGGCGGGGTTGTAACCTATAAAAATGGCACACTCCCTGAGGTGCTGAAGGGAATCCCATTATCTTATATTGTACTTGAAACCGACTCCCCTTATCTTCCACCAGTTCCTTTCAGGGGCAAGCGAAATGAAAGCTCTTACTTATGGTATGTTGCCGATAAACTTTCTGAAATATATCGCCTTCCTATTGAGAAGATTGCAGAGATAACCAGCCAAAATGCAAGCGATATTTTCGGTTCGCTTTAATCCAAGCGCCTATAAAGATTATCTTTACAAAAATTTATCAATAGTTTAAAAATAGAAACTTGCGCCGTATGTTTTCGTATAATGCAGTAATGACAAGCCAGTTTAAGATGAACCTTATATGAAAATATACTTTAAAAAAAATAGAAGCCTGAGGAGGGCATTTTATTTTTTTCCTATACAGCTTTTGATAATGACCTTTAAAAAGAACTTTTACTATATATTGGTATGGCTTGCTTTTTTTGGTTTTATTACCCGTTTACTTGGCACTAAATATGGGGTTCCTTCTCTTTTCCTTTATCCGGAGTATCTTAACAAAGTTAATTTTCTCTCCTACCTCATAATGGGTTTTTCCTGCGGGGGATTTATCATGGCATTTAATATTTCAAGTTATGTGATAAACAGTTTCCGCTTTCCTTTTTTAGCCACACTTGAAAAACCTTTCTATACCTATTTCCTGAATAACCTGCCTATTCCTGTTATATTTATAATTACATACATCTGCGCTGTTTTTCATTTCCGGACATACGATAATGTTCCAACTTTACTCATAGCGTACCACCTTTCAGGATTTGTACTTGGGGTTATAGTTTTCTTTTGTGTAACTATTTTATATTTCTATCTTTTTGATAAAAATGTATTCCTTCTATTTGGAGTTGGCCCCGGAAAGGCATCTGAAATAAAATATAAAAAAATTAAGGAAGACCATGAACTGGATGTTTTATGGCAAGATCCGCACTTGCCTTTATCTTATTCCGACCGTTCCTGGTTTGTAGAAACATATTGGGGAGGTGGGGATAGTATCAGGCTTTCAAGAGGTATTCAGCATTATCATAATAAAATGCTCGAAAACATTTTCAAGCAAAACCATCACACCGGAGCTGTATTTGAACTTGTAGCTATAGTCAGTCTTTTGATGATGGGCTTATTTCGGCAACATGCATTTTTTATGGTTCCTGCGGCTGCAAGTATTATGCTGCTCATCACCATATTTATCATGTTAATTGGCGCTATGCACAGCTGGTTCAGGGGTTGGACCGCAACGGTTGTAATCATATTGTTTTTTACTGTTGATTATTTTTCGCGTGCCCACTGGTCCTATTTTGCATCCAAGGCTTATGGATTGGACTATTCGGTTCCCGCAGCTGATTATTCTTATGATGCTTTTGATAAGCTGCAAAAGGATACAGCGACACTACACTTGGATATAAATAATATGCAAGCCATATTGGCAAGATGGGAAAACCGCAGTTCAATGCAGGATTCTATAAATAATGAAAAGCCCGATTTTGTAATCATCAACACTAGCGGAGGCGGTTTGCGCTCTACACTTTGGTCGTTTTATACCTTGCAATATCTGGATAGTTTATCGGGAGGAAAACTATTCCGGCATGCGGAACTTATTACAGGCTCATCGGGCGGCGCTATAGGCGCAGCTTATTACCGTGAACTTTATCTTGAAAACCTGCAAGGTAAAAATAGGGATATAGACAGCATGTCGTATTTTAATAAAATAGGGCAGGATATGTTAAACCCTGTAGCATTTACTATCGCTACTAATGATATGGCATTCCGGTTTCAGCACTTTAACGATGGGAAATATACCTACACAGAAGACAGGGCTTATGCCTTTGAAGAAAAATTGAATGCGAATACTGACAATGTAATGAACAAGAGGCTCAAGGATTATAAATTGCCTGAAGAGCAAGCTCAAATTCCTATGATGTTTATTTCTCCATCCATAGTGAATGACGGACGCAAGGTGCTCATCTCTCCCTTGGGTATTTCTTTTATGACAGGATTTGATGTAGATACAAGTGTAACTTATGGACCCGTTACTCAATCTATTGAGTTTTCAAGAATTTTCAAAGATCAGGATGCACCTAATCTTCATTTCACCAGCGCCCTACGCATGAATGCATCGTTTCCATTTATTTCGCCTATGACGGAATTACCAAGTAATCCTACCATAGAAGTTATGGATGCAGGATTGATAGATAATTTCGGACTGGAAGATGCGGTAAAATTTGTTTATACTTTCCGCAAATGGTTGCAAACACATACTCGCAGAATTATTATCGTTCAAATACGCGACCAGTTTAAAAAGCAAAAGATAAAGGCTAACAACCCCACCGATATTTTGGGTAGCATTACATTCCCCATATCTCAATTTTATGCAAGCCTGTTCCCTGAGGAAAATTTTAAAGAAGACCGTTTGATAGAATATACAAGCGCCTGGTATAAAGGAAAAATAAGCGTAGTGTATTTTCAACTAAATAACGAGGGTAGCGATGATGTTTCTTTAAGCTGGCGGCTCACAGACCGTGAAAAATCTGTTATCCTCACCTCCATGAAAACAGAAGGAAATAAAGAATCCCAAAAACAATTAAAAAATTTGATGAAATTGAAATAGGGCAATGAGTTATTTCAAGATTATTTTCATAGCGCTACTTTTCCCTTTCCTGTTTTCAGGAAGCAAAGTAAGCGTTGTAAACTTCGAGCAGTTGCAAGCATACGCTGCTCAAAAAACTAATGATACGTTATATGTAGTGAATTTTTGGGCTACCTGGTGCGACCCCTGCGTGAAAGAGATACCCGCTTTTCAGCAAGAATATAAAAAATATGCCAACCATAAAGTGAAGATGATTTTCGTCAGTATTAACGCTGTAAAAGACTTAGGCAAAGTGCAGAATTTTGTTGATAATCAGAAATTAGGGCCTGTTGTATTGTTGTTGAATGGGGGTAATCCTAATGACTGGATAGATAAGGTAGATAATTCATGGAGCGGAAGTATTCCGGCAACGGTTATGTATAAATTCGGAAAAAAAGTGTACTTTAGCGAAGGAGAATTTACATCTCAGGCCATTGAAAAAGTAATTCAATCAAAAAATAAATAAATTATGAAAAAACTAACAATCATCGCAACAGCGCTTATTTCGCTTTGCTCCTTTACCCGTGCAGGTTATGAAGTTGGAGACAAAGCCCAAAATTTTACACTTAAGAATGTAGATGGCAAAATGATATCTCTTACCGATTATAGCAAAGGTAAAGGTGTTATTGTAGTATTTACTTGCAACCATTGCCCTTTTGCACAAGCTTATGAAGACAGGGTTATAGCCCTGAATCAAAAGTACGCATCTAAAGGATACCCTGTAATTGCAATCAACCCAAACGACCCTACACAAGTTGAGCAAGACAATTTTGAGAACATGCAAAAAAGAGCAAAAGCAAAGAACTATTCTTTCCCATACCTGATGGATGAAAGCCAGGAAATTGCACGTACATACGGAGCAGCCCACACACCACATGTATTTATATTGCAAAAATCGGGCAATGATTTTGTTGTGAAATACATTGGAGCAATAGACGACAACAGCCAGGACCCATCAGCAGTGAAAGAAAAATATGTTGAAAATGCGGTGGATAATCTATTGGCAGGCAAACCGGTTAATCCATCATCTACCAAGGCTATTGGCTGCGGTATCAAGTGGAAGACCTAAGAAATATTTCCTTGTCATTCTGAGCATAGCGAAGAATCTCAATAGTATTGGGATTTTTCGCTACGCTTATTTTAACTCATTGCAATCTCCCTTGCCTGCCTCATGGCTATTATTGTAGCATCAATGTCTTTATCAGTATGTGCGGAGGAAATAAAGCCAACTTCATATTCTGAGGGACCGAGGTAAACACCCTGTTCCAATAGGGCAAGATGAAACTTTTTAAATTTACCCAAACCTTTAGCATCAATATCTTTGGATGCTCTTATCTCTTCATTGTCGCTGAATACAGTCCAGAAGATTGATCCTATATGATACATACGAAATGGAATACTTGGATCTAAATCTTTCATTACTCCATTCACAAGACGTTTGGTTTTTCTTTCCAGTTCTTCATAAAACCAAGGCTTTAAACATTCTGTGAGTTGTGCTATTCCGGCAGCCATAGCAACAGGGTTTCCTGATAAAGTTCCTGCCTGATATACATTGCCATCGGGTGAAATGGACTGCATAATTTTTGCGCTTGCAGCATAAGCCCCAACGGGTAAACCGCCACCAATTATTTTTCCGAAGGTCACAATGTCAGGTGATACATTATAGTATCCCGAAGCTCCTGAAAACCCAACACGGAAACCGGAAATTACTTCATCAAAAATTAATAAGGAACCATTAACGGCACAGATATCTGCCAGGAATTCCAGAAACTCTCTTTTTTGAATCAGCAGTCCGTTATTAGCAGGGATTGGTTCTACAATTATAGCTGCAATATCATTCTTATAATGCTGAAAAGCTTTTTTTACGGCTTCCTCATCATTCAATGGAAGGACAATAGTTTCTTTTGCAAAAGCTTCGGGTACTCCTCCCGATGATGATATTCCGAAGGTGGCTAATCCTGAACCTGCATTAACCAACAATGAATCGGAATGCCCATGATAGCAGCCTTCAAATTTTATGATTTTATCCCTTTTTGTATAACCCCTTGCAAGCCTCAATGCAGACATGCAAGCCTCTGTACCCGAACTAACAAACCGCATTTTTTCTATATGCGGATGGTTTTTAATTATCAATTCAGCAAGTTCGTTTTCAAGCTTTGTCGGAGCGCCGAAAGAAAGGCCATTGTCGGCAGTCTCTTTTACTTTTGCAAGCACTGCCGGATGTGCATGTCCCAATATTAATGGGCCCCAGGAGCAGCAGTAGTCAATAAATTCGTTTCCGTCAGCATCCCAAATACGCGAACCTTTTCCTTTTTCAATAAATAAAGGTGCTCCGCCTACGGCTTTAAAAGCGCGTACGGGAGAATTAACTCCGCCGGGAAAATATGTTTTTGCTATATCATATAGCTTTTCAGATTCAATTCTTTTTAGCATGTTTCTTTAGTTAATAAATAGTCTTGTATTTTACAAAGATGCAACAAATATGTCTTATAGTTTCTATATTTTTGCCCATCAAATATAAAATACATGACAACAATTAAATCAACACAAAGCATTAATTCAAAAGATAACATTGTACTTATTGGCAATGCAAAAACAGATTTCTTTAAACAAGGCCTATCAAAGACTGAGGCGGAGTTTGTAACAAAACAAATTAAGGCGGAGGAACATATAATTAACATTAACCAATATAACCGCAGAATACTAATCTATATAGAGGATGACAAAAAAAATCCGAACTATACGTTAGAGGCTTTCCGGAAAGCGGGAAGTAAAGCTTGTGGCATTTTTAATGCAGCCAAAGTAGAGCAAGTAACGATAGTTGACCTGAGCGGAATCAGTGAACAGGTACTTGCCTTTGCAGAAGGTATGACATTGAGCAATTATCAGTTCATCCAATATAAAAAGGATGTAAAGAAGCTAAGCAATTCGTTGAAATCTATACTTATCCATTCCAAGGGAGTAAGTCAAAAGCAAATTCAGCAATTGCAGATTGTAGTTGATGCTACCCAAAGAGCAAGAACATTTGTGAATGAACCTGTAAATAAACTTAATGCAGTTCAACTGGCAAAGGAGTTTGAAAAACTTGGAAAAGAAGCAGGGTTTAGAGTTGAGGTATTAAACAAAGCCAAAATAACAGCGCTTAAAATGGGTGGACTGTTATCCGTAAACCTTGGCAGTGTTGACCCGCCAACCTTTACCATTATGGAGTACAAACCAAAAAATGCGGTAAACAAAAAGCCCTACATGTTAGTCGGCAAGGGTGTGGTGTACGATACAGGTGGATTGAGTTTAAAGCCTACACCTAATTCCATGGATTCTATGAAATGCGATATGGCGGGGGCTGCTGTGGTGGGTTGTACCATGTATGCCATTGCAAAAGCAGGGTTGCCGGTTCATGTTATTGGGTTGACACCTGCAACGGACAACCGCCCGAGCGGGAATGCTTACGTACCGGGAGATATACTTACCATGCATAGCGGAGCAACCGTAGAAATGCTTAATGCAGATGCTGAAGGCAGGCTTATACTTGCTGATGCGCTCAGCTATGGAAAAAAATATAATCCTGAATTGGCAATTGACCTTGCTACACTTACAGGAGCTGCTGCTGCCGCTATTGGCAAATATGGAATTGTCGCCATGAGTACAGCCGATAAAAAACAATTTGATGCACTTAAAAATAGCGGCGAACGTGTGAATGAACGGTTGGTGGAATTCCCAATGTGGGAAGAATACGGAGACCTGCTAAAGACTGAAATTGCCGATATGAAAAATATTGGAGGCCCATATGCAGGTGCTATTACAGCCGGAAAGTTTTTAGAAAAATATACAGACTACCCTTGGATACACCTTGATATTGCAGGACCTGCATTTATTGATGGTGCATGGGATTATAAAACCAAAGGCGGTACGGGAGTTGGAGTAAGATTGCTATTTGACTTTTTGAGCGGAGTGAAGGGGTAATTATTTCTTCTCTTCCTTCTTCACCGGAGGCTCTGCTTTCGCTATTTCCCTTATTCCATCCACCAGTCTATCTAATTCCCAAGGAGAGTTATAGATATTAGGAGAAACCCTTACATGGTTCAGCTTCTCATACTGAATGGAAATGACATAGGTTTTTTTGTCATTAAATAATTTTCCCTGAATATCACTTGCGTCCCAACCGTCAAGCGAGAAGCCTGCAATGGCGCAGGAATATTGAGGCAGCATAGAAGTATGGAATTTTATGTTAGGCAAATCCTTTACTTTATTAATCCAATAATCTTTCAGGAAGCGTAACCTTGCTTCCTTTCTTTGTATGCCGATGCCTAAGTGAAAGTCAACTGCATTGCCAATAGCCATTTCAGAAGCAAAAGAGCGGGTACCAATATTCTCAAATTTACGAATGTCATCCCCCTTGGGTTTATCATCCGACAGCAAGGGCCAAACATTTTTTATTTTATCTTTTTTAATATATAACATTCCGCTACCGAAAGGAGCGCAAGTCCATTTATGCAGAGAGGTGGCAAAATAATCTGCTCCTGTATCGGGTATCTTATAATCAATACAGGAAAAGGAATGGGCACCATCAACTATTACCTCACAACCTTTTGAATGTGCCATATCAGCTATTTTTCTTGCCGGCATAATTTGTCCAACCCAATTAATAACATGGGTTATAAGCACAAACTTGGTTTTTGGGGTAATTTTATCCTCATACGCCTTTACAATAGCATCATCGTTTTCCAGTGGAAAATCAAAATCTACCCAGTTTAACTTTATTCCATCCCGCATTTCACGCTGTTTCCATGCGTTCATCATGTGGGGATAATCATATTTAGTAAGTACCACTTCATCGCCTGCCTTTAGATTCAAGCCAAAAATTATGGTATTAAGTCCTTCTGTAGTATTGCGGTTAATGGCTATCTCTTCCGGATCGCATCCAGCCAAATCTGCCAGCTTAGAGCGTAAAGGTTCTCTGCCCTGATCCAATATCTTCCACATATAATAGGAAGGACCCTGATTAGATAACTTATAATTATCAATATGCGCATCCTGCACCACCTTAGGCTGAGCGCTTACCCCACCTGCATTCAGGTTAATTACATTAGGAGAAAGGGTATAGCTTTCCTTTACCCAAGCCCAAAACTCTTCATCATTTGCAGCTTCATTGGGGCTTTTGCTACCCAATTTAATTACCTTATTTTCAAGGGTTTCGGCAAAAAGGGGATTGGAGAATTTTAAAAATGACAGTGAACCTGCCAATAAGGCTGATTTACCAATAAAATCTCTTCTTGATACCATAATATTGTGGAATAGGATTGGATTCAAATGTATAAATTAATTCGGAAAGGGCTATTTTTGGTCAAATTTTAGCCTCCAAACAAAATTTGACCATGTAGGGGTTGATATTTAAAAAAATATTACCTTTGCAACCCTTTAAAAGAAAAAGAACAGTATAAAAATCAGAATACATGTACGCAATAGTAGATATAGCAGGACAACAACACAAGGTTAAAAGGAAACAAAAAATCTATGTACACCGCCTTGATGCAGCCGAAGGTAGCCAAGTAGAATTCAATAAGGTTCTATTGATAGACAATGAAGGAGCCATCAGCGTGGGTATGCCTTTTGTTGACGGAACCCGTGTAGCTGCTAAGATTGTAGCCCATGTAAAGGACGACAAAGTATTGGTTTTCAAGAAAAAACGCAGAAAAGGTTATAAAAGACTGAATGGCCACCGCCAATATCTTACCCAATTGCTTATTCATGGTATTTTCGGTAAAGATGAAGCCATTGTAGAAATTGAAGAGGCAGAAATACCTGAGGTTGATGAAACAACAGTAATAGACATGGATGGAAATGGAGAAGATAACTTTGAAGAACAAGAAGTAGAAGAAGCTCCTAAGAAGAAGAAAAAAGTTGCTGCACCAAAAGCTAAAAAAGCCGCTGCGCCAAAAGCTGAAAAACCGGCAACAGAAAAGAAGAAGACAACAACTCGTAAAAAGTCAAAAGAATAATATTAATTAATCAATAAAACACTAAACCGTCATGGCACATAAGAAAGGGGTTGGTAGTTCGAGGAACGGAAGAGAATCACATGGTAAACGCTTAGGCGTTAAAATATTCGGTGGGCAAGAAGCTATTGCCGGTAACGTTATTATCCGCCAAAGGGGTACTTCGTATCACCCGGGTAAAAACGTGGGCATTGGTAAAGACCATACCATATTTGCACTGGTTGACGGAAAAGTAATATTTACCACCAAAAAGCAAGACAGGCGCTATGTTGCGGTTATCCCTACAGGCGAAGTTCAAGTTGATTTATCTGCACAACATAAAGTAAGGACCAAACCTGCACATAAGGCTAAGCCTTCCAAAGAAGCGAAAGCGTAATTATACCCTATTAAATATGAATCCCGCCCAAGCAATTAGGCGGGATTTTTTATTTACCCCTATTGATTTAACTGCTTGGGCTTCAATTTTAGTTGCCTTAACGAAATTTCAATAAAAATAGCTATTACAGGGAATAATTTTGCGTCAGTTTACGGAGTTGGAATTTTAAATTTAATTAAAATGTTGATTTCAGTCAGGACACATGAAGCCCTTAAGGGGGACTATAATAAAGTTAAAGAACACTTGGATGCAGCCACACTGCATCATGTAAAAGCTACCAATCAATTAAAAGAGGGCAATTATGAGGAGGCAGCCCAAAACGCTATTCTTGCCAAAAGATACCTTGATCTTGCAAGTGAAGTTATGAGAGGCCAAAAACAATATCCGATAGAGGAGTACGAGAGCATGTGAACCATGTAACTTTTTTGAAAAGTTATGTAAGGCTTTACGGAAGTAATCAATACACCTTTGCTCCGTAAAATTAATTCACAATAAAAATAGTATGACGACAGAAACAGTAACTCCAATCAAAAAAGAAACAATGAATATCGCCGATTTTGTTCAGGCATTTACAAAAGCAATGACTCACGAGGGCATTGATGACGTTATGAAGCTTTGGGCTCCTGAAGGCGAATGGCTGATAATGGCCACCGGTGAAAAATTCAGCGGGCTTGACGAGATAAGGCAGTTGGCAACCCGTTCAGTAGCAGCAAGAGTTCATAGTTCCGGAGAAGGCCTACTGCCTTTTAATGTATTTACCAACGCTGAGGGAACTAAACTTATTTGGGAATATGTGCATAAAGGGGAAGTAACGGAAAAGTGGCCGGCATCAACACATAAACCGGTAGTCGGAACAAAGTTCGAATTGCCTATAATACTTATGTGTGAAATGAAAGAGGGTAAACTCATTAAAATAAGGGAGTACTTCGATTTGCAAACTCTTACCGAAGCAGGTACACCACATCATCTTTATTCCTAAATCTTTTAAAAGCATGAAAAAGACAAACACAATAACCCAAAATGAGAAAGAGAAGATAAAATTTCTCATCGAAAATCACAAAGAAGCTGCAAAGCATCATCAAGAAGCGGCCAAACACCATTTTGAAGCCGTAAAGTTAATGGAAGCAGGTAAGCATGAAAAGGCTTTGGAAAGCATAATTAAAGCTCACGGACAACATTCGCTTGCAAGTGAAGCTCAAAGGGAAATCTTAAAGCTACATGCCAATTATAATAATGCATTATATCATTCACACATTAAAAAATACAAAGAAAGATAAAAGATCAGTCTAACTTTTACTGCATCTAATTAACAAGCGCACTTTAAAACATATTAATATGACAACAGAAACAATGACCATTTTTCGCAAACTGTTTGAATCCGGATTTCACAATGATTTCAAAGCTATGGCTGAAACAATTGCCGAGGATTGCGAGTGGATAATAATGCCGGATATGAATAAGATATACAAGGGCAAAAAAGAGGTTGTTCAACTTTGCACGCAAGGCAAACTTGCCTCGGATAAAACACCTGAAATACTGTTTGATAAGGCTACTGCTGAATGGGGTGCCTTTGAGTATATCAACCGGGGCATAATAACCAAAGAAGCGGTTGAGTTTTCAAAAACAACAGGCTGGCAATTTCCGGGTGAGCCAAGTACGCTTGTCGGGCAAAAATATGCAGTTGCTGTCAGTTTCATATACCAAATCAATGCGGAAGGAAAAATATCGCACCTACGTGAATACCTTGATATGGCAAGCTTAATGAAACAATTTAAACCGACTGAAAAACTTGTTACACATGACGCCTAAAGAAACGGTAACCGAGTATTGGCGGGCATGGTCAGAGCATAAAATAGATGACATGCTTGCCCTGCTTGCATCTGATTTTATTTCCCGGAGTTCCTTAAGTCAAGGTCGTCCTGTGGGTAAAGATATGATTGAGATAGGGTTTAAGATGTTTGATAAATCCCTACCTGATTTAAAAGAAGAAATTGTGAGCATTATAGCAGAGGGTGATAGCGTGGTATGCCAGGTTATTGAAACCGCTACATTCACTAACGCAATGGAATTACCCACGGTAATAATTGCGCCTACAAATCGTACGTATAAACTACCCATTGGCGCTTTCTTCCTTATTAATGCTCAAGGATTAATTACAGAGCAACGTACTTACTGGGATACTGCTGATTGGGAACGACAAATCGGGATAGACCCAAAATTGTTTGCTCCGAAATCAAATTAATAAATAAAATTATGCCTATGCTAATTTCAATCAGGACAAATACAATTCTAATGGGAAATCAAAAGAAAGTTGAGGGACACTTAGAGGCAGCAGCATTGCATCATGAAAAAGCTGCCAGTCAATTAAAGGAAGGGAAGTATGAAGAAGCTGCCCAAAACGCTATTTTAGCGCAGAAGTACCTTGATTTGGCTAGTGAAACCAAGAGAGAAGAAACACAAGAAGAAATATAAAATATATGATATTTTGGAGTTGGTGGGGAATTTTAGCGATTGCACTTGTAGTGGTAGTAATAGGCAAGCTATTACACGGATGGTATAAAAAGTAAATGAGGCTTTACGTCTGTAATACGCCCACATTATAAGGGCGGGTGATTGGCGCATGGTCAGCCATTTCAATACCCATAGAAATCCATTTACGGGTATCGAGCGGGTCAATTATTTCATCTACCCATAGCCTTGATGCTGCGTAGTAGGGAGATAATTGTTTACTGTACCTGTCCATAATATTGTCAAGCAGTTTTTTCTCGTCTTCCGGAGTAATTACTTTTCCTTTGGCTTTCAGCGTGCTTACTTGTATTTGTAAAAGGGTTTTAGCGGCTTGCTCTCCACCCATTACAGCAATTTGTGCGGTAGGCCAGGCAACAATAAGGCGAGGGTCGTAAGCTTTGCCACACATAGCGTAGTTCCCTGCCCCGTATGAGTTACCTATAATAATAGTAAACTTGGGCACCACACTATTAGACATGGCATTAACCAGTTTAGCTCCGTCTTTAATAATGCCACCGTGTTCTGAGCGGGAACCCACCATGAACCCGGTTACATCCTGAAGAAAAACTAAAGGAATCTTTTTCTGATTGCAGTTCATAATAAAGCGTGCAGCCTTATCTGCCGAATCTGAATAGATTACTCCGCCAATCTGCATTTCGCCTTTTTTGCTTTTTACAATTTTACGCTGGTTTGCTATAATGCCCACTGCCCAGCCTTCAATCCGTGTCAGCCCGCAGATAATTGATTTACCATACTCAGCTTTATATTCTTCCAATTCTGAGTTGTCGACCAAGCGGTCAATAATATCGTGCATATCATAAGGCTTTTCCCTTGACTCGGGAATAAGTCCATATATTTCCTTCTCGTCTTTTGCCGGGGCTTTGGCTTTCACCTTGTCATATCCGGCAGCAGTATATTTTCCTATTTTATCGAATATATTTTTTATTTTATCCAGGCATTCTTTATCATTTTCACATTTGTAATCAGTGACACCTGATATTTCAGATTGGGTAGTGGCTCCGCCCAATGTTTCGTTATCAATATCCTCGCCAATAGCAGCTTTTACAAGATAGGAGCCTGCCAGAAAAATGGTCCCGGTTTTGTTAACTATCAAGGCTTCATCACTCATAATAGGAAGATACGCTCCACCGGCAACACAGCTGCCCATAATAGCAGCTATCTGCACAATACCAAGAGAAGACATGTGCGCGTTATTCCTGAATATCCTACCAAAATGTTCTTTATCAGGAAACACTTCATCCTGCAAAGGAAGGAAGACCCCGGCACTGTCAACAAGATATATAATAGGAAGGCGGTTTTCCATGGCTATTTCCTGAGCCCTTAAATTCTTTTTAGCAGTAATGGGAAACCATGCGCCCGCTTTCACAGTGGCATCATTAGCCACTACAATACACTGCCTGCCGCTTATATAACCAATTACAATAACAACACCTCCACTCGGGCAGCCGCCTATATCTTCGTACATATCATCAGCAGTGAAAGTGCCAATTTCTATCCTTTGCGAATCGGCATCTAACAAATAATCTATGCGCTCTCTGGCTGTAAGCTTACCCAACGCATGTTGAGCTTCAATCTTCTTTTTTCCACCTCCTTCATACACCTTGGTAGTCTTATTCTCCAGATGAGCCATCAGCCCTTTCATTATATCTTCCCGTTTATTGAACTCCATTTCCTTGGTCATAGTATTTATAATAAGAAACAAAGATACCAACTTATCCCCTAGTGGCAATCTTACCATTTCAGGTGCAAAAAATCATTTATTTTTCACAAAATTTTTATGTTACACTTTTACACGATTTTAAAAGTGTAAAACAAGGGTTTTATTTGCAGATAACCAATGTTTTATGAGAAAATTAATTTTTTAAAGTAGTGTAACATAAAACCTACTTTTATATAGCAAATATTATAAAATATTTATTAGAATCTCATTGACTTTTGGGAAGATGAAAAGATTTAACGGAACTTTACTCAATTAATCCTCTGCCCGTTTTTGCAAGCTTGTTTTGTGAACGGAGGTCTTTTACAATTGCATCTAAAATGCCATTAATAAAGGTATTGCTTTTTGGGGAACTATATTGTTTGGATATTTCAATGTATTCGTTCAGGGTTACTTTTACTGGTATTCCCGGGAATTGAAGTATCTCGGTTATTGCCATTTTCATTAATAACATGTCGATGGCGGCAATACGTTCAGGCTCCCAATTGGAGATTTTGTCTTTCAATATGGCTGAAACATTTACATCATCCAGTATAGTATGTCTGAATAAGGTAATCATATAGTCAAAATCATCATCAGCTTTGTATAAGGGGAGTAATTCAAGGTCGCTATCTTCTTTTAAAGCCTTAATGGTTTTAAAAACAGATAAGGTTGCAAGAGTATAGTCTCCTGACCAGTGAATATTTTTTTCAAACAAATGTTGTTTTATCATCTCATTTTCTGAGACATATTTTTTATAAATAGCATGTATGAACTGCTTGCTTTCTTCAAATGAAACTATAGGAGCATTTCTGTATGTTTCATAGTCGGCAGATGCGATAATATCTGCATATATTTTTTTAAATACGGGCTCTTCATCAATAGTCCACGCAATTACCTTTTCTTTTTTTAGCCTGGTAAGCAGGGTAGAGTTATCAATTTTTAGTAATACAGGGTCATTAATAAAACGGATATTGGGATTAAGGTCTTCCGCTGTAGGAAGCATTTTCTTTTTTCTCTCCTCAAGAGTTCTTTCCGCAATGGTTCGCAGTTCTTTTAAAATAATAGTGAGATAGAGGTAGAGGTCGTATATTTTCTCGACGCTATTTTTCAGTTCTTTTTCCTTTATGGCTAAATCCAACCGATCATCCCGATAAAAGGAATATAGGGCTTGTAGCACTTTTATGCGCAAATAGCGACGATTAAGCATAATTTTTAAAGAACGAGTCTAATTACAGTTATGAATTATGAGTTATGAATAAGAGCATTATCGTAGAAAAAATGGTAATAACTTATAATTCATAACTCATAACTTTTATCTAGTGGTTCATTTGTATTTTTCCTATTGCCTCAATACGTCTTTCCGCCAATCTGTTAGCAGCTAAATAAGTAGGAATTTTTTCTACAGAAGATATCCTGAAAATTTCCTTTATGGTGCTGTAAATTTTTTCAGCTTGCGAAATAGCATGTTCGCGATTGTAGTTACCCAGATATTCGGAATATACATTGATAAGCCCGCCTGCATTAATTACAAAATCGGGCGCATACAAAATTCCTTTTTTCAAGAGCATTTCACCATGTACTTTTTCTTCTGCAAGTTGGTTATTGGCTGCTCCTGCAACAATAGAACATTTAAGGCGCTCGATATTAACTGTATTTAAGGTAGCACCCATTGCACAAGGGGCATAAATATCCATATCGAGGTCAAATATTTTATCCGCATCAACAACTTCAGCTTTAAATTTTGCAGCAACTTCTTTTAATTTTTCTTGGTTAATGTCCGTAATATATACTTTGGCTCCTTCCTCAGAAAGATGCTTCACCAAATTTTCTCCCACATTGCCTATACCTTGTACACCTATTTTTTTCCCTGCAAGGCTGTCATTGCCCCATCTTTCGTTTGCGGCGGCTTTTATGCCGTTCCATACTCCAAAAGCAGTTACAGGTGAAGGGTCGCCGCTGCCTCCCATATATGTTGGAATACCGGTAACATGGCGGGTTTCCATGTGTATATATTCCATATCGCGACTATTGGAGCCTACGTCTTCTGCAGTAATGTATTTTCCTCCGAGGTCATCAATAAAACGTCCGAAACGCCTCATTAAAGCCTCTGTTTTAATAGTTTTAGAATCGCCAATAATAACCGCTTTAGCGCCGCCCAAGTTTAATCCGGCAACAGCTGCTTTATAGGTCATGCCTCTAGACAAGCGCAGTACATCATTCAAAGCTTCCTGTTCGTTGGCGTATTTCCATATACGGCAGCCTCCAAGTCCGGGACCTAATACGGTATTATGGATAGCTACTATAGCTTTTAATCCGGTAGTACTGTCATTGCAAAACAAAACCTCCTCATGATTAAAGGTCATCATTTGTGTTGTAATGCTTTCATCTACTTTTGCGGCTGTTTTTTTAGCTTCGACTGTTCCGATCATAATTTAATAAGAATTAGTAGTTGGAATATCCTTAAATTTGTAGCTGACTGAAATTGATGTGCTTTGATCGAGGGCAAATATATTAAATATTAAATACAACACTACTAATAAAGATTATAAATATAATTATATGAGATATAAGATATAAAAAACACGACGAATTTCTTATATATTACTGCTAATAATACAAAATATAAAAACAAACATTTTTGAAATCACTTCTGCATCTTAATAAATATCTTTACAAATACCGTGTAAGGTTGCTTTCCGGATTGCTTTTTGTATCTCTTTCTGCTTGGTTAGGAGTATATTCCGTTCAGTTCCTTACAGACAGCCTTGATTGGGTATGTAAGAATATTTCACAGTCATCAGGTTTTCTGCCTGTTGCGATAACCCATCTCACTAAATTGGGAGTCCTGTTTTTTGCCTTAAAAATAGTTAGCGGTATTTTTATGTTTCTTACCCGTCAAGCTATTATTGTAACATCTCGATTAATAGAGTATGACCTTAAAAATGAGGTGTTTGAACATTATCAAAAGCTTGATTTAGCTTTTTATAAGCGTAATAATACAGGTGACCTGATGAATCGTATTAGTGAAGATGTTAGTTCGGTGAGGAATTATGTGGGGCCTGCTATTATGTATACCACTAATATGGTTACTGTGGTAACATTTACTCTTATATACATGATAAAAATTAATTTTATTTATACCCTCTATGTCTTTACTCCATTTCCTCTTTTATACTTGTCAGTTTATTATATAAGCAACCTGATAAATAAGAGGAGCACTTCAGTGAAACAGCAACTGTCAGTATTGTTTTCAAAAGCTCAGGAAAGCTTCTCGGGAATCAGGGTAATAAAATCGTATATGCTTGAAAAGACGTTGGTGAAAGATTTTGAAAAGGAATGTCTTGATTATAAAAAAAAGAACATGTATCTTGTTAATGCCGATGCTCTATTCCAACCTTTCATGATGTTTCTTATTGGAATCAGCCAAATACTTATAATTTATATTGGAGGAAGACAGATGCTTTTGGGTATAATAACCAGTGGCAGTGTTTTGGCTTTTATGATATATGTGAATAATCTCATCATGCCTGTAGCCAGTGTGGGCTATATTACTTCATTGGTGCAAAAGGCAGCTGCATCACAAACCCGTATTAATGAATTTTTAGAAACAGAACCAACTATAAAAAGTGAGGATGAAAAAGAAATAGAAGTGCAAGGGGAATTGGAATTTTCAAACGTTACTTTTGTTTATCCCGATACCGGCATAAAAGCTTTGGCGGATGTTTCCTTTAAGGTAAGTAAGCAGGAGTCATTAGGTATTGTTGGTAGGACAGGAAGTGGTAAATCAACCATTGCTCAACTCATTTGCAGATTATACGATACTACTTCCGGTATTATTTGGGTGGATGGTAAAAACATTCGCCGAATTCCGCTTTCTTCATTGCGGAGCAGGGTGGGATATGTGCCTCAGGAAGTCTTTCTTTTTTCTGATACAATTGCTGCAAATATTTCTTTTTCAGTGGACCGGAATAAAGATGAATTAAGAAAAAAAGTGGAACAGTCCGCTAAAGATGCTGCCATTTATGACAACATAATGGAGTTTAACGATGGCTTTGATACGTTTGTAGGGGAGAGGGGTGTAACCCTTTCAGGTGGGCAAAAACAAAGGGTTTCTATTGCACGGGCCATGTTGAAAATGCCGCAAATATTGGTTTTGGATGATTGTCTTTCAGCAGTAGACACAAATACCGAGCAGGAAATTTTATTTAACCTGAGAAAATATATGGATGGGCGCACTACCGTCATTATTAGTCACAGGGTATCGTCTGTAAAAATGTGTGATAAAATATTAGTGCTTGAACACGGCAAGGTTGCGGAATACGGTACGCATAAAGAACTTATAGCTGCAAACAAACATTACCATGAAATGTATGAAATGCAATTAGCGGAAGAATTGCAGACGGATAAGATAGAATAGAATGCGCAAAATTTTACTTTTATCAGATACACACGGATATATTGATGAAGCAATATGCCGTTATGCTGCCGAAGCTGATGAAATATGGCATGCCGGAGATATTGGCAGCGCAGAGGTTTATGATACTCTTGCTAAAATAACGCCTGTTAAAGCTGTATATGGCAATATTGACGGGAGAGAGATACGAAGCATTTGTCCCGAAAACCAAATTTTTACTTGTGAAAAGAAAAAAATATGGATACTGCATATAGGAGGCTATCCACCAAATTACAACCCCAAACTTAAAAAAGCTTTACAAGAAATAAAGCCTGATATATTTATTTGCGGACATTCTCATATTTTAAAAGTGATATTTGATAAGAACCTTAACTTGCTCCATATTAACCCCGGAGCGGCGGGTAAGCATGGGTTACATGCTGTTCGTACAATGGTGCGTTTTACCATTGACGGAAATGATATAAAAAATATGGATGTAATTCAGTTGGGGAAGAGAGGGGAAATTAATTAGGAATTAAAAATTAGGAATTAGGAATTTTCCTTTGGACATACCTATTTACTTTTCTTGCTCCAAATTTCTTTAAGCAAGGCATTTTCTTTCTTTAGTTTTAAAACTTCATCTTTTAAGGGAGTGTAATACTGGAAGAAGTCATATTCCAAAACATCGCTTATCTTTTGCAATAAACCCGTATCAATAGTTTTCCTGTTGAATATGCTATAAACATTCTCCCTTGACTTGTTAATTCGTCTGCCAAACTCACTAATAGTCATACCCTTCTTAGTGAATATTTGTTTGATTTTGTTTCCTATGTGGATAGTCATAAAACAAAGTTGAGTTAAAAGAACCCAACTTTGTTGCACACAATCGGTTATAATAATACCATTTTCGGTGTTATTATTTAACATATTGAAAAATAATATTAATTTTGTATGCTAATAAATAATCCCAAATATGAAAAAAACATTATTCTTATTTGTAATACTACTCATTACAAAGGTCTATGCCCAAAATGTACGTTCTTATATACCAACCAACGGATTGGTAGCGTGGTACCCTTTTACTGGCAATGCAATTGATAGCAGCGGAAATGGAAATAATGGCGTAGACTATGGCGCGACTTTGATTTCTGACAGGTTTGGAAACCCTAATAGTGCATATAGTTTTAATGGGACAAGTAACTATATAGAAGTACCTTCTTCTCCTTCCATCTCAGTTTCTACGGCATATTCAATTTCTGCTTGGATTTATGTTATTAGCGTTGCCAATTATCCATTCTATGAGCCAGCGATTGTCTCAAAAGTTGTATCTGGTGGTTGGTATGGTGGTTATGAAGTTAATGCGATTGGAGGCTCAATGGATACATTATCTTCTGATGGAAATATAGGCGGAACTAATTTTGCCGTGTATGCAATTACTAGCAAAATAGTTGGATGGCATAATATTGTAGTTACTTATGATGGAAGTAAAGTGAGATTATATTTAAATGCAGTTTGTCAAGATACTATTTTTATTACTGGCAGTTTGGGGACAAGTACAACACCTTTAAGATTTGGAGAAAGGGGTGGAGCACCACCTTATCCAAGTTATTTCCCATCCTATATTGACGATATAGGCATTTGGAATAGAGCATTAACACAACAAGAAATTACAAGACTCTACAATGCAAATACCTATAACGACACTGTTACGGTTCATGATACTATTACGGTTCACGATACAATTATAGTTCATGACACTGTTACATTTCATGACACAATCACAGTTCACGATACAATTACAGTTCATGACACAATCACAGTTCATGACACAATCACAGTTCATGACACAATTTATACCCATATTGCCGTAACAGACACACTTATCATAAATGCTGTTCTTACGGGAGTGAATCCACCCAACAATGTAAATACGTTAAAAATTTATCCTAATCCTGCAAGAGACCATATCACAATTAATTACGGCGATTATGCTTTATTGTCAGGATATACGTTAAAAATTACCAATTCCCTTGGGCAAACTGTATTTACAACGTCCATAACCCAACAAACCAGCTACATTGATTTATCCACATGGAGTGGTGATGGAATTTATTTTGTTAATCTTATAGATACCAACGGAAACACTATTGATACAAAAGAAATCGTATTACAGTAACCTAAAAATGAATAATTATGAGCAAACAAAACAGAAGACCTTACAAATCACACATTATTATTACTAAAAAGGGTAATATAACAGTAAAGAATTGGATGAGAGAAAATAAAAATCACTTTAAAGGACATTTTGATTTAAGAGGAAATCTTTTACCTAGTAAAAAAGATAGTCCTACAAGTAATCAAATTGGTGTTGTATTAGTGAAGAGGTTAGGATACAGAAAAACTGAAAATGAAACTCATGTCTCATATCAGATTATATAATCATTAAACAAAAAAAGGGAAAGATTTTTGCCTTTCCCTTTTTGTTTTATTTAGAAGTAATAATTAGCAGTCGCAAGATGAATTGCATCTGTTTTTCCATTCTTCTTTAAACTTGGCTCTTTCTTCTTCGCTCATGCTCATCCATTTTTCTTTCCATTGGCGGCCATAATACCCTCTTCTTCCTCTCCAGCCTCCTTTGCGGAATCCTCCGAATAATATTTTAGAAAGAATAAGAATGCCTATTGCTTGCCAATAAGTTATTGTATGCAGGGAAGTAAATACTTCAGGTATTATGGCATTCCATAAGCACATTACTACTTCTCCTACTATAAATACGGCGGCAATTACAAATAGGGGAATCAGGAACCAGCGCTTGCTTCCGCAGCACCATCCTCCTCTCATTGTTTCTTTTTCTTCATTCATGGCTTTTTATGTTTTAACGTGTTAATAATTCAGTATATAAGGAATCTAATTTTTTACGCAAATGCAATACGGCATAGCGTTTGCGGGATATTAATGTTTTTATACTTTCCCCGCTTTTTTCTGCTATTTCCCGGAAGGTTTTATCTTCCATTTCATTTTGTACAAAAGCTTCCTTTTGTTCTTTGGGTAATTCATCAAGGGCTTTTATAAATTCATCCCAAAATACTTTTTTCAGTTCTTCATCTTCGGGGTTCTTAAAGTCTGATAATAGTATGTCCTTATAACTTATTTCACCATCATCGTCTTCGTAAACAAAATCATCTAGTGAAACCGGTTTTTGCTTACGGTACATATCGGTTATCCTATTTCTGGCAACGGTAAAGAGCCAAGAGCCTAATTGTTCAATAGGTTCTCCACCATGTACATTGCTAAGCCTATACCATACATCTTGTAGAATATCTTGTGCATCCTCATCACTTTTAACTCTGTTTCTAATGAAGGAGAATAAACGATTTCCATAATCCTGCACTGCTTGTATAACATCTATCTTATTTGGTTCTGCGATTTCTATAGCTACCATATCCCTGTTTTTATTGCTAAGACGCTTCATATTTTTATTTGCTTTAAAATATCTATATCAATAGGTAGTCAAAAAGCGTACCAACCCAATTTTGTGCCAAATATGTGACAAATACCACACAAAAACATTTCTTTTCTGTATTGGATTGATTACCAATCATAATACGGTATACATTTTGTCAGTAATAAACTAGTTTTAGTTAATATGTTGTGTATTACTTACAAGAAATAAACAGAAGAACCACTCATTAAACGAGTATACTTGTAAGTTGTATTTAATGTAATAGTATGCCCGAAAGAAAAATAAAGGTTTTTACCGCCACCCTGATAGTTATTGCAGGGATGATTGGCACAGGTGTTTTTACCAGTTTGGGCTTTCAGTTAATTGATATTCATTCTTGTTTTGGTATTATTATGTTATGGCTGGTAGGTGGTATTATTGCATTGTGCGGCGCTTTGTGTTATGGTGAACTTGCTTCAGCAATGCCACGTTCAGGAGGAGAATACCATTATCTTTCAGTAATATTTCATCCTTTCGTCGGATTTTTATCGGGTTGGGTTTCGGCAACAGTAGCTTTTGCTGCTCCAACAGCTCTTGCCGCAATGGCATTGGGTACCTACATTAACAGAATTTTTCCACTTATTCATCCTACAGAACTTGCAATAGCAGTCATTATAGGGATAACGTTTATTCATTCCTTTAGCCTTCGTCAAAGCGCACGGTTTCAGAATATATTTACTATTCTTGAAATTACACTGATAGTATTTTTTATTGTAGCAGGCTTTATGATTGATATGCCTCAGCATATTTCGATACTTCCAGAACAAAGTGGCGTTGAGGGGGAAAGCTGGCGTTCTGTTTTTTCATCTTCGTTCGCGGTTTCGCTTATATATGTGTCGTATGCTTATTCAGGATGGAATACGGCGGCTTACATGTCAAGCGATATTGAAAATCCACGGAGGAATGTGCCGAAAGCCTTATTTTATGGAACCATTGTTGTAATGATATTATATCTGCTTCTGAATTATATCTTTCTGTATTCAGCGCCCGTTCAAGAAATTCAAGGGCAGGTAGAAGTAGGACTGATTTCTGCCATCCACATATTTGGATTGAAACTTGGTAATTTTATGGGAATGTTAATTGCGCTTCTTCTTATTGCTTCCATTAGTTCATTTATACTTGCAGGTCCAAGGGTGGCACAGGTGATGGGGGAGGACCTCCCTCAGCTTTCCTTCTTATCAATTAAAAATAAAAACGGAGTGCCATACCTTGCTGTAATCATTCAGGCGGCTATAGCGCTTTTACTTATTCTAACCGCATCGTTTGGAAAAGTATTATTATATGTTGGGTTTACACTTAGCCTTTCAACTTTTTTCACTGTACTTGGATTGTTTGTATTGAGATACCGCAATAAGGGAGAGACAGAGGGATATAAAACTTTTGGGTATCCGGTAACTCCGGTTGTTTTTCTTGCAGTTACCGCATGGATGTTGTTCTTTACAATTAAAGAACATCCTAAAGAATCCCTGTATGGCATGGGCACTATTCTTGCCGGTAGCGTGATATATTTTATTAAAAAACCTACAACTTCTATACATGAAAATTTGGAGAAAAATTAACTTCTTTTTGTTTTTAGCTGGGATGCTTCTCGGCATTAATTCCTGTGACATCAAATCAAATAAGAATGATGCAAAAGGTAAAGTAATTATCAGGGATACTATTATTCACAAAACTCCGGCAGATACTGTAAAAGTTAAAGATTTAGGCACAATCACTGACCGAAAGTATAATGATATTGCTCGTTATATTGCCGGGATGAAAGCCTGGTCTGGAAGCCCGTATGCTGAGATTGAGAATGACTCTGTTTGGATGAAGTTTTCAAAGAATTTTGATTTAGCATGGAAGCAAGTAACAGTTACACGGCTCAAGCCAATGGCTATATGGGCTTCAACAGAACTTACAGAAGAGAATAAAGATAATTTGGATATTTTTTATCCTTTAAGTGGGCCTGATATTTTACATGCCAATGTTTTTTTTCCTGATGCAAAAAATTATCACCTCTATGCGCTTGAAAGAAATGGTGCTTTGCCTGATCTGGAACATATGGACAAAAAAGAAATTGAAAATTATGTCAAAGAGGTTTATTCCTCCTTGGGCGATGTTTTTACAAAAAGCTATTTTATAACCCATAAAATGATGACTGCGCTGACTGCAAATAATGTAAATGGCACACTGCCGCTTATTTGTGTTTTCTTAGTAAGAACAGGGCATGAAATTATTAATATCCAATATTTTCATCTAAACGACGACGGGACTGAAAGCCCTTTGAATAAAGACAGTTTAGGCACCCGTCATAACGACTTGGTGAAGGTTTATTTAAAAAATAATAAGAATACGTCCATTCAAATGGTTAGTTATATGAGGTGTGATTTGTCGGATGGCGCTTACCAGAAGAATACGGCGTTGAAAAATTACTTTGCTAAAATGCCTCAATCCATAACTTACCTTAAATCCGCATCATACTTGCTTCATTATGCTTTTTTCACTTCTTTCAGGAATCTTATTTTGAGTAAAAGCAAAGCTATCCTTGAAGACGATACGGGTATTCCTTACAAGTATTTTACTAAGGATAAATGGGCTGTTACGCTTTACGGAGTGTATGTTAATCCGGTAGAAGATTTTTCAGGTGTTTTTCAAAATGATTTATTAAAAGCATATCAGGATAATAAACCCACTAAACCCCAATTGTTGCCTTTTTCTCTTGGCTACCATTGGGGAACAAGCAAACAAAATCTTATAAAAGCCCAATTGAAAAATTAGGTTAGATGAGAATAAAAGGATTAATAATTGTTGCTGCTATAGCAGTAGAATTTCCCTGTGAAGGACAAAATATTTTGACCGCAATTATCCAAAAGGATTCCTTGTATACTAAATATAAAGAGGTTTTTGACAACCCGACAAAATATCATTTACAGATAATATATACTCAAGTCAATCGAGATAAATATAACAAGGTTACGTTGAAAAAATATCTTCTTGAGCCTCCTACAAAAAGATATTACTATCCTGCAAGCCTTGTTAAACTGCCTCTTGCAGCGTTGTCGCTTGAAAAAATAAATAAATTAAAGATTGCAAACCTGTCAAAATATACCCGCCTTTGCATTGACAGTTCACATACTTGCGAGACGAAAGAATATTATGATACAACAGCCATTTCAGGGTATCCAAGTATTGCGCAATACATTAAGCGGATGCTTCTCGTGAGTGATAATAATGCATACTCAAGAATATATGAATTTCTTGCCCCTACATATATCAACAAAAGACTGCATGAAATGGGATATATGAATGCTACCATAAATCAGCGTTTTAAAGCAGGGTGCGATAGCACGGATAATCGGTATACTAACGGATTTATTTTTTTAGATAAAGATTCCAATAGTATTTACACTCAGCCTTCTGCTTGCTATAATGAAGATATTAGAAATCATGCCACACATACTACTATTGGAAAGGCATTTAAAGATGGAAATAAATTGTTGCCTCCGAGAAATTTTAGCCGTAATAATTATATTCCATTTGAAGATGAGAACGATATTTTACTTTCACTTATATATCCCCGTTCGGTAGGACCTTCAAGACGATTTGATTTAACAGCGGGTGATTATCTTTTTTTGAAAAAGTATATGAGTATGTTGCCACGTGAAAGTACATATCCTACCTATAATACAAAAGAATATCCTGACAATTTTAAAAAGTATATTTATTTTGGAACTACCGGAAATATTGAAGATACCACCATTCGTTCGTATAATATTGTTGGGCAGGCTTATGGTTTTTTAGCCGATTGTGCTTATATAAAAGACTCAAAAACAGGCACTGAGTTTTTTCTTTCCATACTTATTTATGTTAATGAAAAAAATATTTTAAACACAAATGACTATCAATATAAAACCATTGGATTGCCGTTTATGAGCGACATGGGGCACGCCATTTATAAGTATGAATTGAAAAGAAGAAAGAAAAAAAATTGATTACTTCCCTCTTCTTTTAACTCCCTCGAGTGTATTTTTGAGAAGCGAAACGATGGTCATAAGGCCTACCCCGCCCGGAACAGGTGTTATGTAACTGCATTTAGGTGCTACCTCGTCAAACTTCACATCCCCAACAAGTCTGAAGCCACTTTTCTTAGTTGCATCCGGAACACGGGAAATGCCCACATCTACAACCACTGCACCTTCTTTTATCATATCAGCTGTAACGCTTTCGGTTTGCCCTGTAGCAACAATTAAAATATCTGCTCGCAGTGTATAGCTTTTAAGGTCCACTGTTTTGCTGTGACAAATGGTAACGGTGCAATTTCCGGGTTTAGAATTTCGAACCATTAAAAGGCTGACAGGCAACCCAACAATGTGGCTTCTTCCAATCACAACACAATGTTTTCCAACTGTTGGGATATTATATTTGTCAAGAAGGGTTATAACACCATAAGGCGTGGCAGGTAAAAATGCGGGCATGTTGAGTGCCACTCTTCCAAGATTTTCAGGATGGAAGCCATCCACATCTTTTTCAGGAGATATGGCGTTAATTATTTTGTCGTCGGAAATATGTTTTGGTAGGGGAGACTGAACAATAAAGCCATCAATATCGGGATCGTTATTGAGTTCGTCTATTTTTTTTAGTAAAACGGATTCTTCAATATTATCAGGTAAATGGATTAATGTTGATTTAAATCCAACCCTTGCACAGTTTTTAACTTTACTGCCCACATAGGTTTCACTGGCAGGATCATTTCCAACTAATATTACAGCAAGGTGGGGGGCTTTTTTATTTTCTGATTTCAGTTGGTCAACTTCAGCTTTTATTTCTTCTAAAATCTGCTCAGAAACTTTTTTGCCGTCTAATAAAATCATACTTGTATATTCTTAAATCAAATTCTTTTACTTTCCAAACGGCATTTTACTCATCATTTTCATCATGCCAGACATGGCCTGTTTATTGTTAAACATTTTCATCATCTTTTGCATGTCCTCAAATTGCTTTATTAAGCGGTTTACGTCCTGTATATTTGTTCCGCTTCCGGTTGCAAGTCTTTTTCTGCGGCTGCCGTTAATGGTGTGAGGATTTGCTCGTTCATCAGGTGTCATAGATTGTATGATTGCCTCAGTTTGTTTAAATGCATTTTCATCAATAGCACCTTCTTTAATAGAATTTCCCATCCCCGGTAACATAGAGGCAATGTCCTTCATGCCTCCCATTTTTTTAATTTGTTGTAATTGTTGCAGAAAATCGTTAAAGTCGAATTGGTTTTTTGCGATTTTCTTTTGCAGTTTTTTTGCTTCCTCTACATCAAACTGCTCCTGGGCTTTCTCAACAAAGGAAACGATATCGCCCATGCCGAGTATCCTGTCTGCCATACGTGACGGATAAAAAACATCCATTGCGTCGGGTTTTTCACCGGTACCTACAAATTTAATAGGTTTGTTTACCACTGCTTTAATGGATAATGCTGCTCCACCCCTTGTATCGCCATCCAGTTTGGTAAGGACAACACCATTAAAGTCAAGGCGGTTATTAAAAGCTTTGGCTGTGTTTACGGCATCTTGGCCAGTCATACTATCCACTACAAAAAGTATTTCCTGTGGATTGATGACTTTTTTTAATTCAGCAATCTCTTTCATCATTTGCTCATCAATGGCCAAGCGTCCGGCAGTATCAATTATAACAACTGTATTTTCATTAACTCGTGCTTGTTGTAAGGCGGCCTTGGCAATATTTACAGGATTTTTTTCATTTTCGTCGGCATAAACTTCTACATCCAATTGGCTGCCAAGTGTTTTTAATTGTTGAATGGCAGCGGGGCGATATACGTCACCTGCAACCAGTAAAGGCTTTTTGCCTTTTTTGTTCTTGAAGTAATTGGCAAGTTTAGCCGAAAAGGTAGTTTTACCCGAACCCTGCAATCCAGCCATCAGTATAATAGTTGGATTAGCGGTTAATTGAACAGTACTTTCTTGATTACCCATGAGGTCGGTAAGTTCTTCATGGGTGATTTTTATCATTAATTGAGCGGGAGAGACAGCTGTAAGTACACTTCTGCCCATAGCTTTTTCCTTTACCCGCTCAGTAAAATCTTTTGCAATTTTATAGTTTACGTCAGCATCAATTAAGGCTCTGCGGATCTCTTTAAGGGTCTCAGAAACATTTATTTCAGTGATTTTCCCTTGGCCTTTGAGCATTTTAAATGCCCTTTCCAATTTTTCTGATAAACTATCAAACATGGCTAAAAAAATAGAATTGCAAAGGTAATGTTATTTTGAAAAAGAGAAATGTGTTAATTTCATTAGATTGTGTCAATTTTATTAGCAATGGAGTCTTAATAAGTATTAGTAATCTATCATATTTATCTATATATGAGTGCTTAAATTTGTATCCGATATTCTCTGTTATTTGGAACCCGTTTAAGTATGAAAAAAATAAAAACCATCTTTAAGATAATTTCTGTTCTTGTTGTTTATTTGTATACAAGTTCGAATGGTTTATTGGCTCAGAACATTGGCATAAATACTTCAGGCGCTACGCCAGATGCTTCTGCAATACTTGATTTGAATACAGGCAACGCCTTTACCAGCCCTAACGGTAAAGGTCTTTTAATACCTAATGTGGGCTTGAGCAGTTCCTCAGATGCCACTACAATAGGCACTCCGAAATATAGTTTGTTGGTATATAATACGGGTACAGATGGACTCAGTCCCGCAGGATATTATTATAATGCTAATACCAATTCAGGCTCTGCCACTTGGATTCAACTTGCTGCAACAAGCGCAAGCACAGGAACCGGTTGGTTTTCAACAGGTAATTCAGGTACCATTGCCTTTACAAATTATATAGGCACTAATGATGCACAAAATCTTGTTTTTAAAATATATGGTAAATCTTCCGGGTTAATTAATAAGACTAAGGGAAATACTTATTATGGATATGAATCAGGTGATAGCTCTACTGCCACGGGTATGGATAATACAGCTATGGGTTATCAAGCTCTTGGCTCCAATACCAGTGGATTTGACAACACTGCCGTGGGATATTATGCACTTTCTTTAAATAATATTGGTGTTGATAATACAGCGATTGGATGGCGTGCCCTTTACACCAACCACAATGGAATTCAAAATACTGCCATAGGATGGAATGCGCTTGGTAACAATTATAATGGAAACTATAATATTGCCATTGGAGAAGGATCAATGGAGAATAACTACGATGGAGAAGATAATACCAGTGTGGGCTATTTAGCACTTTCTCTAAACACTAATGCCAGCAGCCTTACAGCTATAGGATATAAGGCAGGCTTTCATAATATTGTTGATGCGAATATGTTTTTAGGGGATAGTGCAGGATATGAAAATAGTACCGGAGCGGGTGAGACATTTATAGGCTATCAGGCAGGATCAGCCAATACTACCGGTGCTAATAATGTGGCATTGGGTTATCATGCGCTTCTTTTGAATACAATAGGGTTTAATAATACTGCTATAGGTAATAGGGCTATGGGTGCTAATATTACAGGTAACAGCAACACTGCTATAGGAGATAGTGCGGGGTATAGTAATACAGGCAGTTATAATACATTTTTAGGCGACAGTGCAGGTATCAATAATACCGCCGGAAACAATAATACTTTTGTAGGATATGGTGCGGGTTCAGTAGCCGCTCAGGCAGCATCGAATAATTGTACATATTTGGGTTATGAAGCATCGGCTCCCGCTGCTGCAACCAATAATATAATATGTCTTGGTAATACGAGTATTACTCATATCTATGCACAGTCGGCAATGACGGTTACCGCATATAGCGACAGGCGTGTGAAAGATAGTATACGGGAAAATGTTCCCGGATTAGCTTTTATAACAAAGCTACACCCTGTTACATTTCATTATAACATACATAAAGAAAACCAAATGTTGGGAATTAAAGGCGATGGAGATTGGACAGGCAAGTATGATGTAGAAAAAATCATCCAAAGTGGGTTCATTGCTCAACAGGTAGATTCAGCAGCACAGGCTTGCGGGTATGAATTCTCAGGTGTTGATAAGCCAAGAACTCCTGGTGGTCTTTATGGTTTGGGGTATACTGCTTTTGTGGTGCCATTAGTAAAGTCGGTGCAGGAGTTGGATTTTAAAAATGACAGTTTAAAGCAAGAGAATCAGGTTTTGAAAACACAACTGGAAAATATCAATGCAAAAGTAGATAGCCTTGAAAAATTGGAAAGGATTCGGACTATTAGTATAGATAAATTAAAAGCCAAGTATGAGGTGTCACAATCAAAAGATGAAGCAGACATAGCTGCACTGAAAAGAATATTGAAACAAATTCAGGATAATAATTCACTTGCAGAGCAAATAAAAGCAGAAAAATAAAGTAATAGTATATTAATATTATTCAATAGTTAGCCCCAATTCATGGAACTTGTTTAAAATATTTTGGAATACCGCAAGGGGTTCTGGATTTTCCCATAGATAGCCTTGAAATGCTATACCCGCAAAACCTGTTTCTTTAGCTTTCTCTATACTTTTTAGTATTGCTCCGCCATGGGCAATTACCTTGTCTTGATACAAAGGGAGTATTCTTTTTAAGGTATTTTGATTAAAACTCGGCCGGTGTCCATTAGGATCTGTAAATACCGGAGAAATAATTATGTAGTTATATTTTTTGTGGTTTTCATCAAGTGATGAAAGACTATTGCAAGATGTTCCAATTATGAAAGTTATTCTACGCAGCCTTAATTTCATTTTTATGAAGAAAAATTTAATCTTTTTTTTTCTGTGTTTTTTTGATACATGTATTCCTTTTAAGTTATAATCCCAAAGGAGGTTATGATGGGTACATATAATAATTTTTTTTCGCTGGCTTTTAGTAAATTTACTAAGGTAATCTTTTAGTTCTGCCTTAGAAAATGATGGTTTTCGGACATGTAGGGAAGGTAGTCCCATATCAAGCATTTCGCTTAAAATAAAGTGTTCATTTTCAATGTTTTTAGAAGGTGTAATTACTACAAGTCTCATTTGAATATGTGGTGTATGTGAAAATTATAGAGTAATTAATCAAATAAATAATGCCGATTAGTAAATAGAATATTACTTGAGGCTGGCAATATAGTCAGAACTTTGATGCACCGCATTTGCTATTTCAGAAATTAACTCCGGAGATTGTTCAGCAATTGTGCCAATAACTAGAATATCGGCTCCTGCTATACATAAATCATAAGCCTTTTCAGGTTTTTTTATTCCGCCTCCAATAATAAGTGGAATGTTAATATTTTTTTTTACTTGTTGTATCATATTTGTTGATACATGTTTTAGCGCTCCACTTCCCGTATCGAGATATATAAGTTTTAATCCAAGCATTTCACCTGCCATTGCGGTACAAACTGCAATATCGTCTTTAGCGTGTGGAATAGGAATTGTATTGCTCATGTATGAAGCTGAAGTACTATTACCTCCATCAATAAGCATGTATCCTGTAGGAATAATTTCGAGCGATGTTTTTTTTAATAAAGGCGCGCTTATTACATGTTTTCCAATAAGATTATCGGAGTTTCTTCCTGAAATAAGCGATAGAAAAAGGATGCCGTCGGCATTAGGGTCTATCTGGTCTGTTGAGCCGGGAAAAAGTACAAGAGGAATATCGGTAGTTTCTTTTACGGTTTTGACACATCTTTGCAGACTCCCATGAGATAATAAACTCCCTCCTACAAAAATAAAATCTACTCCGGAGGCAATTCCATTTTTAAGAGCTACCGAAGTGCTAAATTTATCGGGGTCAATAAGTATGGCAAGTTTTTTCTTTTTCTTTTTTACCCCTTCGATTATTGATTGGTATATATTAGGATTCATCGGCAAATTATTATAAGGTGTCAAAGTTCGGATTTTTTTCAAACTTACTATAACTATAATTAGTTTGAACCAATATAAAATTTCCAATCTTCCTGTATTCCATAGGAATATGAATGGTTTGAGTATTTTTATATATAATTCCTTCTATGTTACCATTAGATGATGGTGTAAACGATTTTACTGTAAAATCGTTTTTAAAAGAAATATCTCCGTGTTCATAAACTTTAAACATAACCTCTTTGGCTCCCCATATAATTGTAAGTTGCTCAATAGTTGGCTGGTCCCCTAAGTATTTTTTTTCATGTTCATTCAAAAAACGAGTTGAAATTTTTAAAATGCGGGGATGTGTTATTTCAATGTCTATTCCTGGATTTTTGACCGGGTGTAATGCAATAGCTACTAATTTACCAGAATGACTTATGGATATTTTATCCCTATGGTTTACTAATAGAGGCCTTCCGTTTTCATGGTAATCAATGGATGGTAAGGAAGGATAAAATTCTTTCAATAATGCCCTTATAGCAAGCCATTCCAAACGTCTCCCCGGATTTGTTATTTGAGAAAAAGTATTTTTGTCAGAAGTATTTAAAGTGACTATTCGTAGTAGCGTGTTTTCATCTTCCAGGATTTCCCAGACAGCAGTTCTCTGACCATCTTTACGTTCTATTTTACAGTATATCGGCATAATGGAACAATATTAATACCATTTTTCATACCTTTGCAGCCTTTTTTAAAATATTCAACATTCAAAACCTATTAACTATGAGCTCACCCACCAAAGAAAAGAAAATGAGTTACAAAGTAAAAGATATAAACTTGGCAGAATGGGGCAGAAAGGAAATATACCTTGCCGAAGCTGAAATGCCGGGGTTGATGGCTTTGCGTGAAGAATATGGGAAGAAAAAAGTGCTGAAAGGTGCTCGTATTGCAGGATGTTTACACATGACGATACAAACAGCTGTTTTAATAGAAACTTTGATTGAATTAGGCGCTGAAGTACAGTGGTCATCTTGTAATATTTTCTCTACACAAGACCATGCCGCCGCCGCTATTGCCGCCGCCGGTATACCGGTTTATGCCTGGAAAGGATTGAATGAAGCAGACTATGACTGGTGTATTGAGCAAACTTTGTTCTTCGGTTCTGAAAATAAGCCCTTGAATATGATTTTGGATGATGGGGGAGACCTTACTAATATAGTATTGGACAAAAACCCTGAACTTGTAGCAGGGATAAAAGGAATTAGTGAAGAAACGACAACAGGTGTTCATCGCCTATACGAGCGTATGAAAAAAGGAACACTTCCTATGCCGGTATTTAATGTAAATGATTCAGTTACTAAATCTAAATTTGATAATAAATATGGCTGTCGTGAATCGTTGGTTGATGCCATTCGTCGTGCAACTGACCTGATGCTTGCCGGGAAAGTGGCTGTAGTAGGAGGATTTGGCGATGTAGGTAAAGGTTCCGCCCAAGCATTAAAGAATGCACAAGTGCGTGTAATAGTTACCGAGGTTGACCCTATTTGCGCTTTGCAAGCCGCTATGGAAGGTTATGAAGTGCGTAAAATGGAGGAAGCCGTAAAGATTGCGGATATTATTGTTACCACAACCGGAAATCACCATATAATAACAGATAAGCATTTTCTTAACATGAAAGACAAAGCCATTGTTTGCAATATTGGCCACTTTGATGTAGAGTTAAATATGGCATGGTTAAATGAAAATTACGGGCATACCAAAGATACCATTAAGCCTCAGGTAGATAAATATACCATAAACGGTAAAGATATTATTGTTCTTGCCGAAGGAAGGTTAGTTAATTTGGGTTGTGCCATGGGGCACCCTTCATTTGTAATGTCAACCTCTTTTACTAATCAGGTTTTGGCACAAATTGAACTATGGCAAAATCATAAAAATTATGAAAACAAAGTATATACGTTGCCTAAAATATTAGATGAGAAAGTTGCTCGTTTACACCTGAAGAAAATTGGTGTAGAGTTAGATGAACTCACCCTTGAACAAGCAGCCTATATTGGCGTAAATGTGGATGGCCCATATAAACCAGAGTACTACAGGTATTAATCTTAATTTGTTATTGTAAGATACGGGTTCGTAAAAGAAGTCGTGTATTGCTTTAAAGAGAGTGTAGAAGGCCCGTCTAGAACATTACCGGAGGTTATACTGAATTTCGAGCCACATACGGGGCATGTTGCAGTAGTTCCGCCTGCCTGAACTTGAATAACGGCGCTAGAACTGAGTATGCAATCATAAGGACATCCTCTGTCAAAAGCAAGGAAAGCGGTAGCTGATTGACGATAAAGTAATATTCCGGCATATCCTCCATTAATAAATACCCATCCTCCAACGCTTGTCAAAGCAGGGTAGCTGGTATTGATATTAATATTACTAATATTTACTGTTACGTTCGGAACACCTACTGTCGTTGAAGAAGATGTTGGTTGTTTATTACAGCCCAAAATAATTCCTCCTAATAGTAGGAATAACAAAGAACACTTTCTAGGTAGTTTCAATTCGATACTGATATATATGGGTAATTGAAGGAAGTATTATATTGCTTTAAAGCTATGCTACCAGGTCCTTTACTAACTGTACCACTATATAATGAATATGTTGTACCGCATACCGGACATACCGCTGAAATTCCATTTGTTTGAACAGTAATAATGGCTTTCGTATTTGTTGTACAATCATAAGGGCATCCACGATCAAAGGCAAGATAACTAACAGATGCATTACAGAAAAGTATTATTCCATCATAGCCCCCGCTAACATATTCATAACCTCCAACAGTTGCTAAATTAGCGTATAACCCGTTACTAATATCAACACTAAAATTAACCTCAACATTGGGAACTCCAGTAGTTGTTGAAGACGAAGCAGATTCTTTTTTGCAACCCGAAGAAATTTCAAGTAAAAACAGAGATAATATGAAAACTCTTTTAAACACTTAACCGTAACTTATTTCGCAAATATAACGTATTTTAGACTTTAAAATTGTATAGGCAGCATGAAATTTCGGATTCTTATAAGTGCTATTTTAATCGCAGGATTATGCGTAAAAACAAACAGTTCAGCGCAAGATAATCCCAAGCCGGTTGATAAAACAGCAAGAGACTTAAAGAAAACAGAATGGCTCAAACAGCGCCAAGCCGACCGTGACAGGGATGCCGCATTAAAGGCACATATGAAGCATCAAACAAAGGATGTTCGAAAGCGTATGAAACAAGATGCGAAAAAAGCTGCCAAATACAATAAGCCGGATTTAAAGAGATAAAAATGGAAATTAAGGTTATTTAACAATTAAAATTATATATTTGTAACTGTAATTAGAATCATCTATTCCAACATAAAACTATAAATAAGCAACATGGTAGTAATATCATGATAACTAAAAAATGTAAGTTTAAAAAATAAGTATCTGATTTAAAGCCAATTACCATAAATATTTTTAAAATCGTCCCATAATGCATTTTACTGTTTGAACAAATTATACATTTGTGCGTTTGCTTTAACATAAATTAACAAAACACCTCCCTTTTTATGTTCAGAAAGATACGAATTACATCATTAGCTACCTTGTTTGCAGCTACGCTTGTGGCTCAATCAACCGGTATTAAGGTACATATAATAGATAAAGCTACCAAGGCGGCATTGCCTTTTGTTAATGTAGTAGTAGAGCAGGGCGACAGACAGGTTGCAGGAACAATGACCGATGATAAAGGATATGCTGAATTAAAACCACTTGAGCCGGGAACTTATAACGTGAGAGCCGAGTTCCTTAATTATAAAGACTTTCTTGAGACTGGTGTTCAGGTTAACCAAGACGTGTTAGCTCGTATTGAGGTTGGTATGATTAGTATTGCTGATACTTCAATTGGCACCGTAACTATTGTACACTACAAAACGCCCTTGCTGATGAGAGGTACTCAAACAGGCTCTGTAACCGATAGTGAAGATATACACCACATGGCAGCAAATGATATAAACTCCATAGCGGCAAACACTCCCGGCGTTGCTTCAGTGGATGTGGGTGCCGGTTTAAATATAGGAGGTGCAAGGCAGGATGCTACCCTATATATAATAGACGGACAAAAGGTTACTGCAGATCAGAATGTAGGTTCAGTGCCTATAGGCCTTGTTGACCAGGAAACAGTAATTACCGGAGGCATACCTGCAAAATATGGTGATGTTACCGGAGGTATAGTGGAAATAAATACCCTATCGGGCGCCAATCATTTCTTTGGAAGTGTAGCGGGATATACTTCTGACCTTTTTGATTCGTATGGAAATAATGATGTAAATTGGACCTTAGGGGGACCGCTATGGTCTAAAATAGACAGTAATAAACGTAAACATACCATTGTTGATTTTATATTTGGTGGTGAATACACATATAACAGGGATGCTAACCCAAGCTTTATAGCTCCAACTTATGTAAACTCTTCTACACTTGCCCAATTGCAGGCTAATCCTATCACCCCGGACCCTCAAGGTGGATTCAGCAGTTCGGCCGATTATATAACATCTAGCCAGATGTACACCCAAAGTTGGCATCAGAATACTGCTGCAGATGTAATAAATTTAACCACAAAATTAAATTTTCATCTTTCCGATAATCTTAAAATTACTCTCGGGGCTTCATACCAATACGCTACTAGCCAAGGTGGCATATATTCCGAGCAGTTATTTGATCCTTCCGGCAGTGCGTTAAGTTATGGAAGCACTACTAAAGGATTTGTAAGGCTTACCCAAAAATTTTATACCCCGGTAGGTAAGGAAAAGACTTCTCTTATCAAAAATGCCTTTTATAGTATTCAGGCGGAATATTCAAATACATACGGAGTTACAGAAAATGTTAACTTTGGTAATAATTATTTTGATTATGGATATGTAGGACAGTTTCACCAATACCTTGCGCCACAATATGCTTTTGAACCAAACGGGACAAGAGGTCCGGGCTATTATATGACCGGCTATCAAGATTCTGCATTCACTTTTAAACCTTCCAATCTAAATCCACTGGAGGTTAATTATACCAACGATGTTATTAAAGGCGTTGGTACATCCGGAGATTATCAGACAATTATACCTGCTGATTTGGGACTTATAAATGGTCAAATTCCTCAACAAATATATTCTTTATGGTATAATACGGGGGTATCTTATCCAAGTTATGCTGAAAGTAACTCCAATCACTTCCGTTTCACGGCAGACTTCTCTGCTGAAATTGCCAACAACTCTATTGATATAGGTTTTGAATATGAGCAAAATGCAATTAGCGCATATTCTCTTAACGCTGCGAGTTTATGGACATTGATGCGAAATATAGAAGAGCCACAAATTACCGGTGGTTTTGATACTCTCCACCCAATAATTACTAAAACGGGTACATATAACACATATTCCTATAATTCCTTGGCTCTTACACTTCCGTCGCAATTCGACAAGAGTTTTCGTGCAAAGCTTGGTGTTGGGCCTGATCAAATATTACAACCCGATGATTATGCACCAAGTGAGTTTTCTTTAAATATGTTTAGTGCCGCAGATCTTATACAAAATGGAGGCTCCCTTGTTAGTTATAATGGCTATAATTACTTAGGCAGCCTTAGCTCGGCAAACCCTTCCATTAATGACTTTTTTAATCAAACCGATGCTAACGGAAATAACACTTATCCAATAGGAGCATATAGGCCCATATACATGGCAGGATATATACAGGACCATTTTGATATTAAATCAATGGTATTTGACGTAGGTTTAAGAGTTGAACAGTTTAATGCCAACGAATACGAATTAAGTGACCCTTATTTACTCTTTCCTGCATATACAGCAGGCTCTGAGCCGGCGAAAAATTTAGGTTCTATCCCTTCAGACATCGGTAGTAACTACGTGGTTTATGTAAATAATGTACAAGACCCCACTGCTATAGTAGGGTTTAGAAATGGCAATAACTGGTATGATGCAAAAGGTAATTTGGTTGCTGACCCCACAGTTATAGCTTCTGCAACCACCAACGGAAGTATATGATGCAGGTAAAGATGTTCCATATCTTTACGTGAAATGAGATTTATTTTAAAGACCCCAGTCAAACTACTGTTAGTTCAAATGCTTTTACCACCTATACACCCCAAACAGAAGTATTACCTCGTTTAGCTTTCTCTTTTCCCATAACGGATAAAGCAAACTTTTTTGCCCATTATGATATTTTGACTCAAAGGCCCCCGGGAGGCAATATTTTCAATCCTTTTCAGTATGTGTATATTCAAAACTATGCAGGAAGTATTCTTTCTAATCCTGCCCTTGTTTCTCAAGAAACTACGGATTATGAACTTGGCTTCCAACAAGTGCTTGACCAGGCTCAGAGTATGGCTCTTACTATTTCAGCAAAGTATCGTGACATGAAAGATTTAGATCAAACATACCGATTTATTGATGCATACCCTGTTACCTATATAGCTTATGCAAACATTGATTTCGGAACTGTTAAGCAACTTATAGTTGCTTATGATTTGAGAAGATTAGGCAATTGGAGTGATGTGAAATTAAAGGCGAGCTATACCTTGGGTTTTGCCGATGGTACTGGTTCGGGTCCAAATTCCGGATTCAACCTGGTAAGTTCCGGAGAACCCAACCTGCAAATTCCTGCTCCTTTAGCATTT
>Ga0206824_10031_pt1 | contig 45748 bp, 40 predicted proteins | sample Alteio_BWOrgCont_82_FD_152874 | JGI IMG/M metagenome (GOLD analysis project Ga0206824, IMG submission 152874) | Enriched cells from forest soil in Barre Woods Harvard Forest LTER site, Petersham, Massachusetts, United States -... | ecosystem: Environmental > Terrestrial > Soil > Temperate forest >...
TAGGTATTCGGGAGCGCGGCGATGGCGCGCAGGCCTTGCTCCCAATCGCCGCCGGTGTGTCCGCACACGAGTGGGATGCCGGGGTGACGTTTGGCGAGTGCGGCGAGATCGAGCGGCGTGGATTCGCCCGGTTGGTTGCCCCCGACTTTGAACCATGTGTGCTGAAAGACGAGCGCCTGCAGTTCGTGCGCGCGCTGGACGATGCGATCGACTTCGCTCGAATCGCAATGCTGCGCGACCCAAAGTTTGATGCCGACCATCGGTCCGTCTTTCACGCAGCGGTCGAGTTCGGCGAGACTTTCGTCGACGTGTTTCGGATTGAGATAAACAAAGCCGAGCAGCCGGTCGGGCCATTTCGGGAGGACGCTCAGCACCTGGTCGTTTTGGGCGCGAAATTGTTCCGGGGTCGGATCGGTGACCATCGGGTAGCCCATGTACAGGCACAGCCGCTCGATGCCCATGCGATCGGCCACGCGCAGGAGCTTTTCGGCGCGAAGCTGCGGCGTCGGGCCGCCCGCGGAGGGGAAATGGGTGTGGAGGTCCCAGATGCGCATGGGGGAGGAGGTCTTCTACCACGTGCTGGGGTCGGGGACCCAGTCTTTTGGAAGTGGGGTGATGTCGATGGAACTGACGCCGCTGAGGGGCGCGGCGTGTTGGTCCAGTTCGATGACCGTGGTTTCGGCGGGTTTGGCGGCGCCGCTATTCGTAATGTAGAGGCGGCCGTTGGTGTTTGGACGATTTCCGGCGGCGGGTAGGAGGAGACGGAGAGTGCGGAGAGCTTGGGGAGATTTCTCGTAGACGGGGACGTCGGTGAGCGCGGTCGTCTCGGAAAAGCGATTCAGTTCGCGCGCCACGCTCACGCTACTCGCGAGGGTCGGCCAGCGTGGGCGCTCGTAGCCGTGCTGATGAATACTCGACGCGGCTTCGGTCGTGAGGAGCACGCTTCCGGCAGCGTAGAGCACGCCCAGCGCGGCGCCGAGTTTCCAGCGACGAAGGGAATCGACGGCGAACCACGCGACGACGATGTGGAGAGCAAAAGTGCCGAAGAAATATTGCGGCGCCGCGGGGATGCGCATGAGTCCAAAAAGCAGCATCTGCAAGATGAGGCCGCCCAGCACGACGCACAGGAGTGCTTCCCGCGGTGAAACGGTCGGCGGTGTGTCGAGCGTGATTTTCTGTGTCCGCAGAATTTGCCAGACTTGTTTCGCGGCGAGGCAGATGCCCAGCCACGCGAGCGGATAGAACAAATAGATGCAGGCCTTGGCGAACGTGCGGATGGCCGCGGGAGCACTCGGCCGGGCGAGATTGTCCAGGTATTCGGCGCCAGCGAGCAAACGTCCGCCGAGCAGCGGAGCGAGTGCGGAAAGCCAGTGGGAACTCGTTCCCGGATAACCTTTCTGGACCGATCCGCCCAGGCGCGCGAAGAGCTGACCGGCGAACTGAACGAGATAGAATCCATTCAGGGCGAGGACGAGCAGGCCGAGAACGCCGAGGGCGCGCCGATCCTTCCACAGCGCCGCGCGATGCTGCCAGGCCAGCCAGCCGAGAACCGACACGCTCAAGGGCAGGGTTTGCGGATGAATGGTCGGATCGAGGACGGCGGCCAGCACGGCGATCCGCAGCGGCCATGCGCGACCGGTGCGAAGAAAATCCGCGAGCCCGGCGAGGGCGAGGACGCCGCCGGGCATGGCGAAACTGGCGTCCCAGAGCACACGCTGATAGGCGACGACGTACGGCGAGGCGAGCGCCGCGGCGGCGAACCATCCGGGCAGTCCGAGGCTGCGCCCGAGCCAGAGCAGACCGAACCCGCAAACGCCGGCGCAGAGCAGGCTGCGCAGGACCACGAGCGCTATCGGATCGTGGGTCACGAGCAGAAGCACTTGATAGATCTGAGTGGGCAGCGGTCCGTAGCGGATTCCGAAATTGCCGTACAATCCGCCGACCGCGATTTGTCCGACGTGATTCGCGTGCCAGCCGGCGGCGATCAGGCGCGGCTCATCCAGCAGCCACGAAACATCGCCCGGCCAGAGAGCCGTGAGCGCCATCACCAGCGCGATCAGAATCGGCGACCAGAGGTCGCGACGGAGCGAGCGTGGAGATTCTTCGGGCATGAGCGCACGCTTGCTAACGGATTCGCGAGCGACCTTCCACGGCAAAGCGCGCCGGCGCACTTCCGCGCAACCAAAGGCATTTAAACGCAAAGGGCGCAGAGGCGCAGAGATTTGGACCAAGGCGATTTCGCCAAACTGGTTGAACTCGGTGCCCCAATTAATCCACGCAAAGTTGGAGGATCTTTCTAATTTGCACTTCGCGGGACTCCGATGGGTGATGGCCGTTGAACAAAACGACCGCGCGTGCGCTCCAATATGTCCCCACCCGGAGGATTACGCCTTTGCTTACGATGAATTTCACCGCCCACTCCCGCCTTTGGTGGCTTGGCCTTTTCCTGGCGCTGGCGGTTTTGGGGTGGAGCTTCGCCAAGGACTTTACCGCGCCGTGGACGGACCAGATGGATGCCAATGGCGCGTGCTGGTCGCAATCGGCGCACAATACTCTCCGCGCGGGGCTGTGGGTCACGGCGGGAACGCCGTCCGCTTTTTATTTCGGCACTCTCCCGATTCCCGAGGAGGCCTACTACACGCACCATCCGCCGCTGCTATCGTTGCTGCTGACGGGCATGTTTTCCGTGTTTGGCGAAAAGGAATGGGTCGCGCGCAGCCTGCCGGTCGCCGCTTCGCTGATCAGTGTGGTGCTGCTCTGGCTGCTCGTCGCGGAAAGCGCGAGTCCGCGGGCCGCGTCGTTCTGCGCGCTCGTTTTCGCTGCCATGCCCATGGAATTGCGCTACGGCGAAATGGTGAATTTCGAAGCGCTCGACCTCGTATGGATGCTGGCGGCGCTGTGGTGTCTGCGCGCGTGGGAGAAAACGGCCCGGCGACGATGGTGGCTGCTCGCGGTGGCGGCGTTGGTTCTGGCGCTTTGGACCGCGTGGCTCGGCTATTTGTTTGTGCTCGTGCTTTGCGGCTATTTCGCGTTCTCGTGCGAACGGCGCAACCTGCCTCTGGCCATGCAGCTCGGGATCGCCATGATCGTCTCGCTGGTGCTTTTCCTTTGGGAGGTGCGGCATGTTTATCCCGGCGCGTGGAGGGAAATGCTATCGGCATTCAATAACCGCGTGGGCAGCGATGGCGCAGGCGTGTCGTGGCGGGAATGGTCGGAGCGAATCTTCGACGTCCTGCGCCGGCACATCCAGCCGGTGTCGTGGCTGCTCGGGTTCGCGGGCGCGGTCATTGTCTGGAAATCGGAAAAGGATGCGCCGCAACGCTGGCTCGGGTGGGCCGCGTCGTGCTTCTTCGCGCTGAGCGTGATTTACGTCGTCGGTTTTCGCAACGCCTCGTCGGTCCACGACTACGCGTCATTTTACTTCACCGTGCCGGTGGCCATGATGGCCGGCCTCGCCCTCGACGCGCTTTGCCATTGGTCGGGGAGTGAAGATGCGAGCTGGCGCATCGCCGTGACGGTCTGCGTGCTGGCGATCCTCGGCGTGCTGGTCGTGAGCGGCGAACGGCAGACCCTCACCCTCCGCCACCAGTTCCTCATTTTAACCGACGATCAACCCGAACCTCGGGAACTCATCCCCGAACTCGGCGAGGCGATCCGCGGCTGGTTTGGAAGCGAGGACGTCGCCGTGATTGGCAATTTTCTCCCGACCTACGGCCCGCAACTGCACTATTACGCACAGCACGAAATTCTGGGCTGCGTCTACACTCCCCAGGATTGGAAGGAGACGATCAGCGACCCGGAAAATTCGCCCCTTGGCGGAGTCATCTGGCTCGGCGCGCCTCACGCCGACGAAGTCCTCGCGAGTCTTCCGCCGGGGCCGCAGGAGCGATTGTTGATTCGGAATGTTCCGTTCTGTTTCTGGCGTCCGGAGTGAAGTTTCACGACCATCTTTCGATGGGCCGAGATCGCGCGAGACATTCTCGTCGTTGGCATCCGGTGACTTACCTCATAGGCTCGGGCCATGGCTCTTTGCCAAATCCGCGCGAATTGCCGCACTTGCGGTAGCCCTCGCCTGTTCAAGAAGGAGGGCACGAGCAATATCCTGCATTTGCTTTTCACGGTCATGACGTTCGGAGTTTGGCTGCCGATATGGATCTTATGCGCCGTCCTCAATGCCTTTAAGCCTTTCCGCTGCATCATCTGCGGCGAACCCAAGCTCCGATGACGTGCTAACGCCAGGAGCTTTTTCGTCGTCTCGCTCGCGTTCTCCCATCCCGACTCATGCCAGCGTCGCACATCCTTGCGCAAGGCGTTGACGAGCGGTAAATCATCGCGCTCTTCCTCGGCGAAAAGGTCTCGCCGCGCTCCTCCTGTCCGTTCTGTCTTGAACCAATAGCTGGCCGGCCGGCGGCCCGGCGTTTTGTTCGGGACGCCCGTCTTGGTATCTATCGTAAAGCCAGTGCTGATCTGGCTCCTTGTAAGGCGAGCAGAGGATCGGATTTTCGACCGGTTGGATAGGAATCTGTTCTTCGGGAATCGCCGTTTACCGCCGTTCGTTCATTATTCTAAAGTTAGTCCCTGTTTGGGTTAACCTGCGATCTCTGGGCAAGAGGCCCACTTGGGCCAGTCGCTTTCTCTGAGGAGAACCCGGGGTGAAAGAGGTTGAACCGCTCGACAACCACACAAAGTTACGCTCGAAGGCATTAAGAAGTTTCCCGTCACCGGCCAGCCACTGCAGCAGCCAAGCATGCTTCGCAAGCACCACCTTCACCTGCGAATCACTAGCCGTGTGCAGCTCTACCCAATAGACGCATTCCTCCTTTCGATTCGTATGTTGGTAACCGATTGCGAAATCCCATCGATTGGCATTGGGATATGCCTTCCGTAAAGCGGTATCGATGTCTACGCTGCCCCTCAGACGCGACGTGGAAGTATTTTCTACAAAGATGTGGGGCTTGTCTTCGGGTCGGAGCGCTTGCAGGCCGGCTTTCCAAGCGCCTTTAAGGCCAGGCGTATCCTCAACGGCACACTTGAAGTCCTTCTTTTGGTCCTCATTTGGCTGTCGTTTTGTCTCCGGCCGCCCTTTTGGATTGTGAATGATATCTTTGGGGCTCACCGCCTTTCCTCCCGGCCGGCATTGGCAATCGCTTTGGCGACCTCTTCGTTTGCCCGCCCGCTGAATTCCGATAGTCCTCCCCATCCGCTTTGGCCTTCCTCCTCCGCTGTCGCGTCGAGTTCCGAGATGTCCCGTGCAGTGACTGCCCCGCGGTCGAAGTAGTACACCTTAGTCAGTTTCTCCATCACGCCCTTGGCGAGCTTCATCATTCCGGGCGTTTCCGGTGCATTAAATACTCGCAGCAGCGATGCGGCATCGCCACCGTTATCTCGCAAATGCCGCAGGGCCCAGACGGCGTCGAGCACTTGGGGAGAATGGGTCGAGATACAGACACGATAGCCTCGGGCGACAAGCTCAAAGACCATCAACATTACCAAACTGATTGCCCGCGGATGAAGGCCCATCTCCAGTTCCTCGATCACTACCCAACGAATACCTTTACGCCGCGGTGTCTTCGCCGAAGTCAGCAGGTGGTATAACCCAAGGAGCAGCGGTACGAATTCTCGTTGGCCTGCGGACCAGACCATGAAAGGAAGCGGCCTGCTGTCATCGTTGGCTTTCAGAACTAAACGCTTTTGAGAGCGCTCGGCGTCGATCTTTAGGTCAAACCCCGGAAAGATATGTTGTTGAATCAGTTCCCGGAATTCTTGTTTTAATCGTCGCGGGATCGGGAACAAAGTTCCGTCGCTTCCGATGTCGGTCATGAGAAGTCGGAGCTGTTCACTAAATTCGCGCACCGCAAATGGAACTCCGGGATCGTAGTAGGTGAACGCCTGCGGCCAACCTTCTCTCAACACGAGAACTCGCTGCGCAGGCACAAAAAACATGCCCTCTCCCTTGGCTGGCTTCATTCCTTCGACGAGTTCGGCAAGATTTTCCTCGGCTCCGGCAAAGGACACCCGCGTCTTCTTTGAGTAGAGGCTGCACATCCCGTCACCGAGATAGACATTGAGGAACTCTTCGAAATTATGCCGCCAGTCGATTCCGGCTCGGCGGAACTCGTATTTGATATGGCGGACATCGATGAGCAACTTCAGCACTTGCAGAAAGATGCTTTTGCCGGTGGCTTGCGGTCCCACCAGGACGGTTAGATCACCGAAGTTGACGTCGGCGGACTTCAACGGCCCAAAGTTCTCGACCTTGAGGGAAACGCTTCTCCGGCGGAATCTGATCATGGGTGGCTTCGGCAGTTTTTCAGGCATAGGGATTGAGTTCAGTTTTACCTGCAAAACGCGCAGCCCCTCATTCCCCCGCTGGTCGATGACTTTCACCGCCACACGCCAAGTCTTGCCTTTGCCGTAGGGGGGCGAGGTAGATCATCTGCACCTTGCCCGCGAGGTCTTCGCGCCGGGCGAGGCTGGCCATGACTTGGAGCGAGTCGCCGAGGATCATGCGGTTCGCCCAGTCCATGGTGGGTTGGTAAAATTGCACGGCCTGCGCATAATCGTGCTGCGGATCGGCAAGGAGATCGCGCTCGACATCCTCCCGCGCCAGCACGCGCAGGATCGCTTGGATGGAGATGCGCTCGTGCATGTGCAGCGCCACCGGTTCGACCTCGAACCACGGCTTCTCCCGCTTCCCGCTCCACTCCAGCCAAGGTTCATGCCGTCGCAGCGCGTCGGTGAGGGTGCGCGCCTCGTCGTCCGTCAGCGCCCGTTTCCGCGCGATGGCCAGCAACTCCGGCAGTTTGTCGGTGTCCGTTGCGTCTGTGGTCGAGCGGAGATTCGGCGGCAGGTGAGGATTGTATTCAAAGCGAAGACGCGGCGCTTCCTTGAGCACACCCTGCGCTTCGAGCCCGGCGGGCGGGATGTTCTTCCGCTTGGCGGGGTATTTAATCGAAACAATGGAGTCGCTGGCAGCGGACTTCGCACCGACGGGGGCACTCTCTTTCTTGCGGGCCATTTGCTCTCTTTGCCGGAAGCGCTCGCTAGTTGGAAGCGGAAAACCGCTTCCTCGGGCTTTTCGATGACTTCCGGCAGACGCTCGTAAATCATCGCCCGATCCAAATTTCCCCGGCGGGAGCATTCGATCAGATGAATGGCCCGCATGTAGTGAATGGCCTCCCCGCTCTCCTTGTCCACGAAGCCGGCCTCCTCAGCGCGGGAGCCGCGATATTCACCGACAATGAGCAGTCGCCCAAGCAGCACTTCTTTCAGGAGTTCAGCCGTTGTCATATGCTACGCTTGACCAACCGTTTTGATTTCCAATTTCGCCGGCGCTTTCTCGACTGCCGGCCAGAAGAACCGCGCGGTGCGGTGTCCACGCGTGAGGTAAGGAATCTTTCGCTTCCGCATCAGTTCCTCGACGGCGGGTTTCGAAGGCAGACCGAGCCTTTCGGCCAGTTGCAATTTATCGTGTCGGCGAAAGAATTGCGCGCGCGACGGTCGGAAGATGTGAAAGCCGGCCGACCGAAGCGGGGCATCGTCAAGCGCGTCGTGGTAGGTGTGAAGGCAGCGCTGCAAACGGATGCGGTACAGGTGAAGCAGGGCGGCTACAACGGACCAGGCGTGAAGGCAGCCGGGAAGCGGAAGACACACTAAATACTATTGCGTCAATCCGAGTAGACGATGAAACGCCGCCCCAAAAATGATTTTTGTGGGCAACTATTGGGCAATGGTCATTGCCCATTTATTGTTTCGTATCACCCGCAAGTGGCTATACCGCAGTCCATTCCAAAAATCGGGCCGACTGGATTCGAACCAGCGACCTCTTGAACCCCATTCAAGCGCACTACCAAGCTGTGCTACGGCCCGACTCTGTAAACTTGCGTTTCTTTAGCCCTCCATGGGGGTTGAAAATGTCACAATTCGGGGCCACATTGCCAAAAATGTCACAATAAAATGTCACAAAATTCGGCACAGCAACCGGCGACTGGGACAATTCCAACATCCGCACGAAAACGGGCGAAACGCGAATTGGCAGGGGTGCAAGTAAGGGGACTCTTTCGAAGGGGTCAAGTGTTTTGGTGGAATTTTCAACGGGATGGCCACCGGGTTCGCATGTCCCTGGAGACGACCGACCACGGCGAGGCGGTGCGCAAGGTTCTCGAATATCGCGCTCAGCCCCATCTGGCGGAAGCCGGGAGGTGGGAATATGAGGTCAGGCAGTATTTGGAAGACCAGCAAAAGCGCCGCCAGCTCTCCGCGTCCTATTCCAGCAGCCGCAAGTACGTCCTCCTCCGTTTTGCATTGGACGCCGAGATCGACAGTCCCCGCGAGGTGACGGCCGGCTTGGTGCAGCGCTGGTACGATCAACTCAAGGCGGGGAATGCCGAAACCGCCAAGCACTACATCGTGCACGTGCGGGTATTTCTCTCGTACCTGGTGGAGAAGGGAAAGCTGCGAGAGAACCCCGCCGCCAAGGTCCAGTTCGACAAAACCGTCGCCCGCGGTCGTGACGTTTTTGTCCCCCGGGGCGAAGTGGCGAAGCTGATCGACGAATCGCCGGATGATGATTTGCGATTGGTCCTGCTGCTGGGCTTTGAGTGCGGCATGCGCAAACAGGAGATCGTTTCCGCCCGTCCGGAGTGGCTGAACATCGGCGCCGGCGTCATCAATATTCCCGCGGAGGAGGAGGGCTTTATTCGCAAGAATCGGAAGGCGACGACCATCCCGATGACGGACCGCGTGAAGAGGTTTTTTACGGAGCGTGAATGGCCGGGGCCTTTTCTGCTGCGTCCCGACGTGGGGCAGGGGAACTGGCGGTACCGGTACGATTTCCGCAAGTCCTTCGATTCTTATATGAGACAGCACGGCTACGAGCACGTGACCGTGCACGACATGCGCCGCTCATTTGCCTCGAACCGGGTGAGCGCAAACGTGTCGATCGAAAAAGTGGCCAACTGGCTGGGGGACACGATCCAGGTGGCGTGGAAGAATTATTCGCGATTTCTGCCCACGGACACCGACATCAACCTCGGGGCCGCTTAGGATTTTTACCGGCGTCCCTTTTTCGTCCGGTTGGATTTGCGTTTCATCGTCTCCGGAACGGGAGATTGAGTGTCAATTGCGCCGTAATGTTCGGACTGTTTTTGGAGAAATTGTTTCACCCGCCAACGCAATACAAGAGCCCATTTGTGGTAGAGCGTGTTGGTGAGGAGGCTCTGCAATTGATGGACCAATTCATTGTCCGCCCGGGGATTCGGCAACACATCCCCGTCCAGCAACGGGCGGTACAACTCAAATGAGCCCTCGGTGTAACCCAATGGCTCTTCGCAATCCCATATTGGGGAGTCGCTTCTTCGTGGCGGAGCGGCGGGATCTCCGGTGAGCAGCCACTCCACGCTCACTCCGGTTTCTTGCGAAATCCTGGTTGCCAGCTTCCCGCTCAACGGAAGTTTTAACAGTTCAACTGCCTGGATCGTCCGCGGAGAGCAGCCGCATAGTTCACCGAGTTCCTTTTGGTTCAGGCCGATGATGTTCCGCAATACCGCGACAGGATGACGAAGGGGTGAAGGCCTCATTGAATACCTATAGGTTTAAACTATCGACTTTCTATTTGCAATCAGAAGTAAACCGATCGACATTGCCCATAGACATTAAGTTCGACATCATGAAGCAAAAATTCCACACGCCAAAATTTGGCCTCCGGCCGGATGAAGCCGCCTTCGCTTTGGGGAGCGAACAAATCCTAATCGAATGCGTAGAGGCCGATTGGATCAGGCCCGTGGTGCAGCGGCATCGCTTGACGCTGTACGATGCCGGCGACGTGGCCCGGTGCTGGGCACGGCTGGTCAGCGGCGAAGTTCCGAGCAGTGGGGGCAATATTTCCAAGACTGCGCCGTCGCATGAGCGAAAGGACGCTGAGGGCCAGTCGAAATGAGCACGGCAAAAGTGTCTCCCAATAAGCGCAAGACCGGCGCGCGTCGGTCCGGTCAGGGTAAACCCGTGTCCGACGCGGCGATCCGGAAACTCAAGCGGATCCATCGTGAGATCATGACGCTCGGACGTACGTCGTTGAAAAAGGCAATGCAGGCCGGCGAGATCCTCGCGGGGGTCAAGGACTCTTTGGTGGACCATGGCGAGTGGCTTTCCTGGCTCGAAAAGAACGTTCGGGGAATAAAACCCCGCACTGCCCAGAACTACATGAAATTGTGGCGCAAGCGGGTGATTGTTGAAAACGCATTAAATGCGCATCTGGCCGAAACGTATTCGGAAGCTCTCGCCTTGGTCAGTCGTCCGCCGCAAGAACCGGAAAAAAAAACACCAGTAGCTGACTCCCGGGCTGGCGAACAAACGCAAAAGCGCGAAGTGATAGCCAAGCTCGCCGATGTCATTATTGACGGTCTGGAAAGCGAGGAGACTGCAGTCCTCGAACTATTCCTCGAGAGACTCCCGGAACTCCGTACTAAATGGATCGCCGAACTCCGCAGTGAGCTTGGGATCGGCGCCGCGGGCCAAACGGCTCCGTCACCGATTTCCTCGTGAATATTCTTCACCAAAATGAAGACGACGGCGTCGTCGACGATGAGATCAAGGTTTCTATCGGTTGCTTGGGATCAGTAGGCGGAAAGCCACGGTACGAGATCAACGTCGACGCCATCATAAATTTCAATTCGAAATTCCGAGAGAAGGACCTGTGCACCGGCTGGACCTATAGCCTCGGGTCCGGATGCCATTTTAACTGTAAATTTTGTTACGTCTGGTCGATCGTGAGGCAGCACACTGCGGTGAAGATGTTGCTGGCCGAACTTGAAAAGAAAAATTTGAAATTTGAGGATGTTTGCGTTGTTCGCCATGCGCCATTGGAGAAAATGCGCCAGCAACTTTTGCGCAGACGCTCGCCGGACATCCACACTCCCGGCGTGGTCTTCACTTCGCCGTTGGTCGACTGCGCAGCCACCAAAGACTTCGCGCTGCAGACCGCCGCGGCGGATCGAATAATTCTCGAATTGACGTCCAAGGACGTTCGCCATCTTTCGAAGGGAGCAAGCTACTGCACGATCATCGATGCCATCCCCGAGCGCTTTCATGACCGGCTGATTTTTGGCTACAGCCTGGGCACGATCGAAGGGGAGTTGGCGAGCGCGATTGAAGGTCGAACGGCCAGCCCGAGCCGGCGTCTCGCCGAACTGAATGCTCTCCAGGATCGGGGATTGAGAACGTACGGGATGGTCTGTCCGGTAATGCCTCGGGCGGATTTGAAGGACTACGCAAAGCGAGTCATCCACGCTCACCGAGTCGAGCACCTCGAACACATTTGGGTTGAGCCGATCAACGTCCGGGGAGAAAGCATGACTAACACTCGGGATGCATTGACGGTTGCAGGCTTTAATGATTTGGCGGCGAGGGTCGAGGCGGTGTCCGCAAATAAAGATGACTGGGAAGAGTACGCGCGCGAATTATTCCATGCTTTCGCGGCTGTAATTCCGCCGGAGAAATATCGGTTTCTGCAATACGCTACCCGCGCAACGTTGCCGTGGTGGACGGCGCAACGTGCACGGGGCGCCGTGATTTTGGGTACTGGCGCCGAAACGCTCAGTCCCTTCAGATCGTAGCGGCCAACACACTAATTAACGGACGGGAGTTCCGGCCGACCACGTCCGAACCGCGAAGCTAAAAAACGCCATCATCCTGCAACGGCTCCAGTTGGAGAATTATCTTCCGCTCTCACCCTATAACAGGCGGTACGCCTCTACCTCCGATTTGCCTCACAGGAACTCGACCGTCATGACATTTCCAAACTATTCTTCCCGCGAAGCCTTCGTCGATGCGGCCAAGAAGCAGGCCCTCCTCCAATTCAACGATCCTTTCCCTGCTGTTTACTCCTTGGGAATTACAGCAGTGGACGATTTCCTTTCCGACATCCGCTCACCGGGAAACTACATATTAATAGGAGCTCCCACTGGAGGCGGGAAGACGATCCTGGCTGGGCAAATCGCGAGCCTTAGCGCTTGGACGGGTAAGAAAGTTTTGATCCTGAGTACTGAAACCCCGCCATATGAATACGTATGGCGAATCGCCTCACTGATCTGCGAAATGCCGTACGAGCGAATTAAGGATGGCTTTGTCGTCGTTGACGATTACTTCGAAACGCAACTCGGTTTTCTCAAATGGAGATTGGAACAACGGCTGCAAATCGTCGAGATCGCTATAGATTACCACCCGGGGGAACTGATTTACAGCACGTTAGATTACATCGGCGCTGCATTTACGCCGGATGTCCTGGTCTTCGATTACATTCGCGCACCCATAGACCCGATCGGCACAAATCCGGATATATTCCGCCGCAGAAATGCGATGCTCGAGGTAAGCCGCGCATTAAAACAAATCGCCGCCGAACGCACTCTTCTGGCATATGCCTTCTCACAGGTCGAGGTGGACAATTATCAATACAAGAAAATTGGCCCCGATGCCGTTGCCGAGTCAAAGGATCTCGCAGAGCCTGCTGATGCCTTTATTGGTATTAGCCACTTGCATGCACCCGAGACGTCCATGTTGCCTTATTCCGAGAAGCAATTCTTTACCATTACGAAAAAGGGGAAGCCCGCCCAACTATTTCCGGTGTGGGCGAACTTCTCTTTTCAGCGATTCCAAGATCCGCCTGCGCCAAGAGGACCATCGGTGATCCGACCGACTGGAGGTTTTGGCAACGCCGCCGCTCATCACGGATTCGTGTTAATGCGCCGCGATCGATTCCGTCAGGTATGCGATTTGAATTTGCCAAATTGTGTTAACCTATATTTTTTTTTGCTCCTCGTTGTGTCTTGGAATGGGCCTTCAGAAAAGCTAGGAACTACTTTCCGCTCCCGGCGGACAATAGCAAAAGAGCTCGGCCTGACGGAAAAGATGGTGCGCACCGCGGTCGATCGGCTCGTGAAAGCTGGCTTAATTGCGAAAAAGCCCTTTCGACGCGGATGGGTACTCCGAATCATCAATTGGAAATCGGAGCAGGACCCCGGGCATTCCGGATACATCAAGCTATTCAGGAACTTGCGCGATGAATCCCGTGATTCCCTGCGCGCGAAGCCGGCCTTGTTCCGGGTCTGGCTTTATTGCCTGAGCGAGGCTCGTGCACTGGAAGATGGAGCGGCGGAAATCGATCCGGGGCGCTTTCTAATTGATCACCGGCTTATGGCCGAACGTATCGGCGAAAGAGAGGAAAATGTCGCCTCACTGCTGGAAAATCTCGAAGATTCAGGAAGAATCAAAATTCGCACCAGGTTTGGTGGTCGAAGAGAGGTGGAGGTTGTCCACTGGGAGCTTTACCAACATCAACTTTGAGGCCGATCGCGGCCCGACTGACGGCCGAGTGTGGGCCGGGTCAGGGCCGCTATATAAGAAAGAAATATCGAATGAATGAAAGAAAGAGAAAGAAGGACTTCTTTTTTCTTGGCCCCCCAAGCGCTGGCTCGTCCGAGGGATGGCGTGGCCATCCCGAAATCTTGAGGCGTTGAATCGCTCAAAGGTATGGACGGCTCAATGCGGAGTTACCGAACGATTTCCACCTTCCGCGAGTCGTGCGGCGTCCCGCCGCAGGGGACGAGAGGGAAACCACGTTTTCCCTCAAACCCTTCCTCTGGGGGGAACATGGCTCCGCACCTTCGCAGGCCGCTCCGCGCTCCGCTTGGCGGCCAGCGCCGTAGACATCTCGCATCAACCGCGCTGGCGGTAATGGGCTCAACTCGAACAAGTCGTCGCGCTCCTCCCGAGTACTCATTTCTCCAAAGTGCAGCAAAGTCCATCAGACAATCACCGTGGCAGCACAGGAGGTCGAAGTCGAGCGACCAATCATCTCTCCATCGTGCGGTTAGGGAAGCGGCTTGAATTTGTTCGGTCAACTCTGATCAAAGAATCTTTTAGATCGTGGTCGCTGCTAAGACTCTTTGTCATTTGTGTTTTCTTTTCCCGTAGCAACGTGCGAAATTGCCATCGACAATGCGCGTGACATTCCAAGGCGATCTCGTGCTATCATCTGCATCGTAAATGCAAATGGAGCGTTAATTCGGGTGCCCTTATGCGGAAGGGTGGAAGCCGTCACTTGGCTGCGCCACATAATTCACAATGTTGATTACAAAACGATGAATGCCACGCCTATTCAGGATCGCATATTTAATACTCAATCCCGTGGACAAGTTAGGGAAGTTTCCAAGAATTGCAATGGCTTCCAAATCCTTGCTGAGATTACGGATTCGAACGCTTATGTCACCTTTCTTGGAGGGGAGGTTAATGGGAATAGGCATACGGTCAGGGTGCGCGTGCCACCCTATGGACTCATATTTCGCTGTCAGCGGGACCATTCGTAACGGAATTAATCGGGACAATCACCGGAATAGTTAGAGCGGATCCCGCGTTCGAAATGAAAATTAAGCTTTTCGACCTCGGCGTCATGTTCGGCACCTTCCTCGTGTATCTAAGTTCCTCGAATTCGCAATTCCACAAGATCGGCAAGCCTTGTCATAGCGAGCACGCCTGATAGTATCACAACCACGCCTCCGCCGGTTTTTAAATCGGATAACAAGACCAGCAATTGAGTCACGGCGAAGGCGTATTCCTTTTTGCCGTCATGGATAATAGTCAATTTGATTTTCCCGATATCCTCGACAACGCCATTGAACCGTTTGCGCGCGGTTTCGGGCTCAACCGCTCCGCTGCTACGCTGCTACTCCTGCAGATGGTCGGCGCTGTCGCCGGCCCGTCGGTTCGAACCCGTACGCCAGAGCTAATGGATCTCACGCCAGCCTTTAACCTGGCGTTTATTCATGATGGCCGTGCCATGATCCCCGGCGCCGCGCTGGCGGCCTTCCAGGGTGCACGGCTGGAGATTGAGGAAGCGATTGGTGCCCAGGAAACGGACGATCGTCGGGCATTGGTCGAGAAGCTGCGGCGCATGCAAACTCAGAATGCTGATTTAATCGCCGAGATTAAAGCCAAGGAGGACGTCGCCGCCGGCAGGCATCCCCCCGTGTATGCACGTTCCCCTATGGAACAAGTCCTCGGAGAATTTCACCAGTTTGGGGACGAATTAAAAAGCCGACGGGAATTGCCGGATTTGCGCGAGAAGCGGACCGATATTCAGAGGCATCTGATCGAAGTGATCATGGCCGTCCACCGGGGTGTGATTCGCAAATGCAATGACTGGCCCGGGTTGATTGATGCGGGACGCCATAGCCTCGACGGGCACTTTCTCCAGATCTCCGAGGCCTGCTCTCTGCTGGCCGAGACAAATTCCAAAGCCAACCGACTGAAAGCCTGCACCGAGTTGCTGCAGCGCTCCCGATCGGATTCGCCCATCAGTGGATTTGATTTTTCGGACAACGGCTATCGAGCTACTTTGCATTTATCTGGGTCGCCCGAGGAATTCACAGCGTTGTTGCAGCACCCGAGAATGAAGAGCCTCGGCTTCGTCAATTCTTTCCTCTTTTGTGAATCAGACGCCGAGCAACCACCCGACGCCGATGCTCTTGCTGATTTTGGAAACAGCAAATGGCACGAGTTTGTTGCACAGCTATTCCGTCTACGCGTGACAGGGTATCGAACGCAACTAATGTTCGACCGGGATGGCTGCCAAAGTTGGCTGGCATTTCGCGAATGGTGCCGGGAGTTCAATTTCCAGTTGCCATGGGAAAAGCGTGTTTATTTTCTCAGATGGCCCGAAATGCTGGCCCGAATGGCCACGTCCCTCGCTGTAATTGCGGATGACGCCGCGGATGAGATCTTGAAGGGCCAGTATTTGGAGAGTGCGGCTGTCTTCCTGAAAGATTGTGCGGTCCAGCAAGCGGCCATTTTAGGGCGCCCGCTGGACCGCAAGCCCGACATCACCCGACTTGGTGATGCCGTGGCTAAGCTGGTTCGACGATTGGAAGCAAAAGGCCCGCAAACCCATCGGCAACTGGCTAGAGGATTTCACGGGCAACACGCTGTCATTGCCGGGCCGCTCTTTGAAGCTGTCCGGCGGCGGCTTGTCATCCTCAGAGAAGATGGCCGCTATTACGCGGCCAGTGGCAACGGCATCGCGGCAACGGAACCCGACGGGACGGAATATAGAGAGGAGGTCAGAGCTTGAAATTCCGCCGTTTCCTCGCCCGGCATGTTCGGGGATCTCGGCTCTTGTCGATCCGCGGTGCTCGCGGCGCGCGGCAAAGGACGCTTTCCCTTCTCCGAGATCGCCCGCTGGGTCCGTACCGCGGTCCTTTGGAGGAACACGTGCTCGTCGTGGTAGAGGAGGGCATCGTGAAATTTGAGCGAGACGGCCAATCCCTTGTGGCAGAAACATCCGATGCGCTTTTGATTGGGCGCGGCGAAGCTGGCCGGCTCACGTTCTTCCCCGACCGCGACTCTGGTGGCCTCACCGTCGAGATCACGACCTTTGACGAGCGCTCGATCGGCAAAAAGCTGCGGACGGATGCAGCGTTGGAATCTGCCGCGTTAATGGGGGAGCGAGATGTTCCGGGCGCCTTCCATTTTCGGCGGTTTTATCCGCTCATTCCGAAGGGCCTGCCTCTGCCAGTGCATCGTTTCCATTCTGCCATCGCGATCGCCTTGCATCAGTATGGATCGGAATTACCTGAATTCTTTCGCGAGCATTTTTACCGTGCGCGCTGGGACTTGCTCGTATTCCTCGAACGATTTGCGACCTGCAGTGAGGGTGCCAAACGAGCCGCACGCGAATACAACGGAGGAGAAAAGCAACTACGCCGCGATTGCCTGCTCAATATCGGTCGCAATCCCGCCGCGATTTTGCGGCGTCGCCGCTGCGAATTGGCGTACGCGTGGCTGCGTTCCGGCAACAAGATCGAGGACGTGGCGAAGGTGCTCGGATTTTCCAGTAACTGGGACTTCGAATGCGAATTCGCCGGTGTCCTGAAAATGCGCTGCCGGGACGTCGAAAAAATGCCCCTGCTCCAGCACGCGGAACCCGAGGAGTTGGTCAATGCTCTGACGCCCTTCTGGTGGGAAGAACGGGAATTGGTCATTGGCCAAATTCCGCAAGCACAGGTATTCGGCTCGATCATGGACCCAGCCATGGAGGACCGGTGTATCGCTCACGAACGACACTTGCAGGCATATCGGGAGCAAAATCGGCAAAAGCGCGCCGAAGTTACTGAGGAATTGCGCGAGAAGGCGGCCGATTTTTTTGCCATGAAGTCGACTGGTGCGGAAATCATTGTGCCAATATTCAAATCGGCGATAAATCTGGCTCAGGCAGCATAAGCCCCAGAACACGAGTCGATTTCATCTTATGCCCAAACGAATTCAACTTCGCCAATCGAAGCGCTCGCGCGAACAGGGAGGACGATGGGTCTATTGCCATTGATGACTACGGAGGTCATCCGTAGCTTTTGAGCATGCGACGGCCGGATCACCCCAGCTTCACGTGATGCCTTAATGCATTCAACATCGGCGGAAGATGCGGGCCACAAACACCGGAGCCCCAACACCAATGTTCAAAAAAGATCATGCAGATTGGATTCGGTTTCGTTTGCTCACGCCAACGCCACTTGAGATCGACTATCATGCGGAAGAGGGTGCGTACGACAGGCTGGACTATTACGAGCGGATGGAAAAAGTCTACACAGGCGCGCTCAAAATTCTTCGGGATTCCCAGAATCGCGGTGACAAATGGGTGATGTTTATTCATGGCCACTCTACTTCCCAACCCGGCGCAACAACTTCTCGTTCCCAGATCCGCAAACTCATGCGCAGCCCTGATGCCACACCGTACATTATCAGGAGAGAGTGCATTGAGCACCCGACGGTGTTCGTTGCCGCGATTCGGCCGGGCCCGTAGGTTCTTCGTTGGCAGCGTCCACTCGATTGGCAAGCAAGCGCTAGCGCTAATCCAATCCCTGCATCAGACCCGCCCAGGTGCATCCCAGAGCGCGCCTGAGGCGCACGGCGACGTCTACGGTGGGACTGGATGAGCCGCTCTCGATCCGCTGCAGGTAGGATCGATCAATTTCCGCTCGTTCGCAGAGCTGTTCTTGGGTCAACCCCGCTGCGAGACGCAGCCGCGAGAGATTTTGACCGAAGATTTTCCGATGGGACACGCGGGGAGCGTGACTAAAACCTCAGTCCCAGAACGCCGCATATATGCGGCTTTTTTCCTTGCGAAGAGTGAGCGGGAAACCGAAACTGCCAGAATGACCCTGGCAGGCGTCCAATTTCCGCACGAGCTGCTGATGGCCGAGGCGAGGCTGCTCGAACGAAAGGAGCCCTGATGGAATTCAAATTCTATTGTCCGCATTGCGGCCAACACATCTCCGCGACAACAAATCAAGTCGGCAAGCGTGGGGCTTGCCCAACATGTTCCCGCGCCTTTGATGTGCCCGCACCCGCGGGATACCAGTCCGAACAGAAATCGCCACCGCCGCCTCCACCTTCGCAGCACGCAGCCGCCGAAGCACAGAATCCACCGACCACAAATATTCCCCCACCTCCTCCACAAGAGAAGAAACCCAAAAGCCCATTCTCGTTTGTCGGAATCGCTTTGGTGGTGCTGGTCATTGTCGGAATCCGCAGTTGTTTTAGCGGCGGATCGGACGCCAGCAAGATCACCAACGTCCTCGATCGCTGTGCCGAAATCGGGCAGCGCGCGGCGCAATACAATGCCAATCCCGGCGCCCAAGCCAATTTTATCGCGAGGGAATTCCAGAAAATTGACGTCGCGAATTGCCCGCAGGATTTTCGCGCGGCATTCCAAGCCCACATCTTCGCCTGGCAACAGGCCGGTCCCTACTTGGGGAATGATACGCTCAGTACCAGCTTCCTTGAAGGCGTATTGGCTGGCGCGACAAAAGACTCGCGATTCATTGGTGCGGCCGGTGATCAAGCGGCATTGGCTCGGCAGCAAATCAATTCGACGTATTTCTCGTTGACCCAAATCGCGGCGCGGTATGGCGCGCGTGTACCGAACTCAGTCGCTGGGGATTAAAGAAAGGGGTGAACTGATGAAACTACTGATCCACCGGAACGGCCAGAATTTCGGCCCTTACACGATCGAACACGCGAATGCGTTGTTGCTCTCAGGCCAATTGAATTCAACAGACCTTTGTTGGCCGGATGGAACGTCAGAATGGGTAGTTCTCGGGTCGGTGGAGGGTATTGTTGACGTGCCACCACCACCACCGCCGCCATCGAAGGCCCACGCGAATCAACGCTCCAATGGCGAATTTCCCCGCCGCATCAAGCAGGGCTTCACACCCGCAGTGATTGTATTGGTGTCGTGCTCCTTCGCCCTCCCGCTGGTCGGTGCCGCGGTGCTTTCTTTCTTAAGCCGATCAGAACCATCGCCATCGTCCGCGTTCATGGGCGCTGTCGCCAACTTTCTAATGGGCATCGGTTTTATTTCGCAAATCACCGGATTGATCGTCGGACTTTGGCGATTGCGGAAGTCGGAAATCAGAGACCAAGGGATCATTCTCATCTGCGCGTTTGTTATTGCGCTGTTTTTTGATACGGCGTTCCACTGAATCCTTAGATGGCTATCCGAAAGCTTCGCATGGCGGGCCTGTTGCAACCCGAACTCGCTGCGAAATGCGGCGTGCTCGGCTAGGATTTGAGCCGCGAAATTCTGGCGCAGATCGAATCCCAATCTCGTTACGTGACCGATTGGGAGTTGGTCGTGCTAGCGCGGGCACTCGACGTGGATCTCCTCGCGCTGATTCCCGTTAGATTTCAAAAGGGACGCGAAGTACCGGGCATGGCCTAGCGGAACCATGACCATTAGCGAAACTGTGATTGGGCGTCGAATTGCCTGACAACGGCGAATCTGAGGATGGCTGACGCTTTCATTTGGGAAAGGTGAAGAGTTTTTCGAGGAGTGCGATTACATCAGGTCTGCACGTACACAGAACGATTGCCGATCGCTGGTCGTCGTTGTCGCGCATATCCTCATAGCTCACGCCGTTTCCCTCAATCGTCTTCGTGACCATTTCGAGGATGGTACCGGAAAGCCAGTCACGAAATGGTGGCCCCCCGGTTGTGAGCTGGAAGGCTTTCTCCACAATGCGGATTGGCCCGGTATCGGTGAGGCACACTACGAGAATCATTCTCTGCCCACCGGCCGCGCGCATACTCTCGAACGCGATTCCTGTCGGTTCGGACGACGCTGCGAAGCGAAGTTCGCCCAGCGTCATTTTACTCCATCGCTCGTACATGCCGGCGCTAATCTGCTCAATCGGGTTCATGGCTAGCGTGGAGTATGGTGCAGCTCAGCGACGCGACGCCAGCCTGCATGATGGGCGGGAGCTTGTGTCGTAGCCCGCCACTCATTCTGCGGAAATTGGCGGGCGGGAGGGGTCATCGCCGCTAAGAACACTTTCGTGTTCATCATTCCATCATTCAGCCTTCGGCGACGGGAACGGGTTTTGCGATCTCACAAACGGGAGATCGTCGTTGCTCAGTTTTTGCAATTGTTCGCGTATTTCGGGGCTGATCCGAGGGCCAGTCGCCTCGCTCGCGGTGATAATGATGGCTGCGGCTTTGGCGACGCCGAGACGTGGTTTGGTGCAGGCTTCGAGGATTCTGGGCACAGTCAGACGAGGGCTGCGAAGCAGCGCGGTGTTTGCCGTGTGCCGCCGCCAAGTTTGCTCGGAGAGTTGCGCTAGGCAATGGCCAACGGCGACTCGCCAGAAACCGGGAGCGAGCGCGAGGACGAGTTGCACCTGTGAACGCAACGAATCGGCTGGTGCCACGTCCGCATCGGATGCAACGCGAGCGGCGAGAAGCAGGCCGTCCGACGCGGACAAATGCTCGGGATCACGAAGACGCGCCGCGGCTTCTGGCAAGGGCATCGCCAGCATTTCTTCCACATGATCCAGCCACTCGGTGAACGCGCTCCCCCACTTCTTTGCGGTCGGCGCGTTTCGCCATTCATTCACGATTTTATCGGCGGCGCCGCGAGCGCAGGTGACAACCAGCGCGGCGCTGAATAGCTTAGCTCCAGACACGTCGCTGTTTGGCTGCCACCCTGTCGGCGGTGCTGGTGGTGGGCTGATCTGTCCGGTCGTTACCGTCCGGGCGAAATGCACACCGAGCGCGAACTCGTGCTCGATGTTCTCGGCCAGTGCAGGCAGTCCTTCGACTTTGCCAAGACGCAACGCGCGCTCGATCTCGGTCTGTTTGATCAAAAAGCGAACTGGCAGTAGCGGTGATTGCGCGAGCTTCGTCTGCACGTCGACAGGAATTCTCTCATCGAGGCCGAAGAGGTTCGCGAGTCGGTCGAGTAACGCCCACGTGTATTCGAAGGTCGTTTCGGGGAGTTCTTTGAGAGCGTCAGGAGTCGTGAGGTCGCTGGCCATGCCCGGTTGAGGTTCGCCTTGACCTTCGACCGTCCAGCCGGTCAATCGGCTGTGAATCCTCATGACGACATGCCCTACCATTCGGCGCATGCGAAAGGCGAGCAGGTCAGCATGCCCGGATGGCAAAACGTCGGCGGCTTGAGCGGCTTCGTTCAGCGCGGCGAATGCTGCCGCGAAATCGCCGGCTTTCCACCAACAAAGGCCGGCATCGGCGAGAAGGCCCGCAGCTTGCGGCGTGTCATCCCCTGTCGGGAGCCGCCGACGGGCATCGGCGAACCCTTCTGCGGCTCCGCGAAAATCGCCCAGCCGTGCGAGGGCAATAGCCCGCGTGCGCGCACCGAAGGCGGGATAACGATCGTGGTCGGTCTCCGGTACCCATGTAGTGAGAAGATCGTCCCAAGCCGCCACTGCTGCCGAGTAATCTCCCCGATTGAAGAGCACGGCCGCGCGAGCATCCAAAAGGCGCGGGTGAGGTTTAGCGGTCGCGGCAAGAAAGGTGTCGAGCCCGCGGAGCGCTGCAACTGCGTCGTGCTGATATTCATCGCGGATAACTGTCGTGGCGCGCACCGCTGCGAAAACCCACGGTTCGACGTTCCATTGCGCGCCTAGCTGGCTCGCACGCCCCAACACCGCGAGGCAACACGGCCAGTCGGGCTGTGGCTTGGCTTCCTCAGCCAGCCAGGCGGCATCGATCATCATGCCGCACCACCACGGATTCAGGCGTGCAGCGTGGAGAATTTTTTCGCGGAGCGCGGGCGAAGCTGCTTCGAGCGCGGTGAGCCAGTCGTCGAGCCACGCGACGCTTCGGGAGCGGTTGAATGAAAGCACTACTTGCAAGCCCGCGAGACTTTCGTGAGGCATCTCGCGCGCAAGATTGGGAGGCACCCTCGCCATTCCCTCGTCGGCCACTGCGCGGAGATCAGCATCGCTAGCTTCGAGGTCAAACAGCATCCCCAGATAATCGACGGTATCCTTTGCCGAGAGCACGATTTCGCCCTGGCCGAGCGCTTCAATCGCAAGGAGATACCGAGCGCTTGGGCGTGCTCTCGGTTCGCCCTGCTCGATTTCCGCCCGCCATGCGCGTAACGCCGGAACAGCCAACGCCGGCAGATTTCCCGCTGCAATGCGGACGAGAAACATGCGCAGCAGCAGACTCACGTGCTGATTTTCTGGGAGCAGGACTTCGCCTTCCTTTAGTCCTTCCGCAATGAACCAGCTCACATGCGCGCTCACCGCGTCGAAAACCGCGCGAGATTCGGAGAAAAGCGATTCCACCATTCCGCGAAGGGCCGGGATAAGCTTCGCCTCCCACGCGTGCTCGAAGGCTTGCGCTCCCTCTTGCGGCGACATCTTGCCCTCCGCAAAGGCCCTCGAGATCGAGACGTGCAGCTCGCGCAGGCGCTCGCCCGCGAAGACTTCCTTCGCAGCGTCGGCGAGCAGCGGTGAGACACGAAATGACTTGTCGGACATCGGCTCGATCCACGCTCCTACGAGCGGATCGAAGGCTTCTCCGGGACGCTCCAGCGGCGGCGGCCAGGCGCCGATTGACAGCGCGTGCTCACGGCGAAAACGGCCAGTGACAAGCGAGAGTCGATAGAGCAGATCTTTCTGCGGCTCCGGCAAGTTTCCGACCAACCGCCGCGCCTCGCTTTTGACGTGGCCGACGCTTTCATCCGTCGTTTGATCCAGCAAGGACGGCGACGGCCACGAGCGCGCCTTCGCATCGAGCAGGACCGCCCGCGCCAACTGTGGATGGCCTTGGCTGCTCAAACGCGCTATATTTGCCCAACCTTCGCGAGTGTATCCCTCGGGACATCCGAGCAGCCGCGCGATTTCGCGAATTTCTTGATAGCTCATCCGCGGCACCGAAAACACCGAATCGGCATCGCCGCCGCACACCTCGATGACCCGGGAGCTGGGTTCATTCTGGGTCGTAACGAAAAGCTGTCCACCGCGCTGGGCCAGTGCGATGGCGAGGACTGCCAGGGTGTGGCCGAGCTGAGCGTGGGCCCCCGCGGATACGTCCACCTCGTCGAGGAGGATGTGAAGCGTGCCCGTCTCACGAGCGAGCCGGGCGGACAGCGCGCGGAGCCTTTGCACGACGGCTTCCCCGCGCAGGCCGGCCATTGAGACCCATTTCCACACGCCGGGTTCACCTGCCGCAAGCATCTTGGCGAGCGTGGTCTTGCCCATTCCCGTAGAGGCTTGGGCGAAAATGATGCGGCCCGGACGGAGCTTCGCTCGCAAGGCCGACAGCACTTCGGGGCGGACGATGCAATCCGGCGGTAGTGGGAGCGGAGCCTCAATGAAAGCGTCCGAACCCGTCGCAATCGCAGCCAGCGCGCGGAGCGACGGCTCCAGCTCCTCGACGGTGCGCATGAACACCTCAAAATCCGCGCGCATTACGACCGACGCGCTCCCCGCCAGCGCGGCGTGAAGATGCGCGCGGGTCAGCCACCGCTCCTTTGGCTGGCCAGCCGTGGCAACTACTCGCTGGAAAAGCGCGTCACGCGCTCGAATTACCGCAGCCGGCATCATCCCATTCTGTTCCGCGAACGCCGCGAGCTGCACGTTCACTGCGTCTTGAACCACACTCGTGTCGCCAGAACCGAGTTCGAAGACTAGCGGCGCAAACAAGGATTTCACTGCGTCGGCCGGTGATGCTTTTTCGAGAAAGGCTGCAAAAAGCGGAGGGAAATGGGCGCGCCCGTCGCGGAGGAAATCGAGCAGCTTCCCAGCAACGGCTGGGTCGCTGGATGCGGAGGGCCAAAGTTTCAATCCGGCGGTATTTGCCCCGAAGGGTTCACCCGCTTCGACCGTCGCCTCACCCCGCGTGATGTAACGGAACTGAAATCTCGGCTGGCCGCTGCGCTGTTGAAGCTCCCAGCAGTGGAAGATCGCGTCACGCAACTTCCCGTCGCGGAGCGTGACCTTTCGCCGAGAATGCGAAACCTGAACCGCTGTTGCGGCGCTGGCGCTGGTCACATCAAAATCCTCTGCCTGCTCAATCCACAATCGGTCGTTAGGCCCGAGTTGCAGCCACACGAGGACGGTGCGCCAAAGCTGGAAGCTGTATGCGAGGATCGTCCCGCTCGCTTGGCGTTGCGGATCACCGGGCAATGGCTTTGGCGGCTCGTCGAGCATCGATTCGTGTCGGCTTGACCGCCACAAGGCGGCCCGACCGGAAAGCACCTTAATGGATGGACTGATTCGACGAAAGTTCCTTCGCCGCTTTTGGACTCGCTCCCGCCGATTCCACTGGGCAATCTACTCCGAATGTGATGTCACACTTTTCCGCTCAGAACGAACGGGTACCCATGAGGGCAGTGTATGGAATATCATGACGCGCTCGCTCTCTTGGAACGACCGGCGATTCGGCTACTGAATGCCGAGAATGCCGCGGTCCTGATTGCCTTTCTCTTTCAGAGTTTCAAACAGGCCCGGCGCGCTACCGTCCCGGAAGGCGAGCTGCGCGGCCTCATTCAGAATCACATCGAGTCATTGACCGAAATGGGGGTTGCGGGACTGCGCGAGAATGCTGCGAGCTACCTCGACGAATGGTGCGGTCCCCGCCATGGCTATTTGAAAAAATATTGGCCCCAAGGAGCCGGTGAACCAGTCTATGAATTGACGGCCGCGGCCGAGAAGGCAATCGAGTGGCTGGAGGAACTGCGCGCCGCCAGCTTCATCGGAACTGAGTCGCGCCTTGAACGCATTTTCCAAGATATGGAAAACCTTCTGCGCAACGCCAGCGGGGATGTAAGTGAACGGTTGAAAGGTCTGCGGGACGAGATCACGCGATTGCAGGAGGAAGTCGAGCGGATCGAAATCACCCGCGAGGTGGACATCTACACGCCGGCGCAAATCAATGAGCGCTACCAGCTCATTCTCACTACCTGTCGCCAGTTGCTCGCCGACTTTCGACAAGTTGAGGACAATTTCAAAGACATCGCCCAGCAAATCGCCGAAAAACAGAGCCTCCCGGAAAGCACCCGCGGCACCATCGTCGGGCATATGTTGGACGCCTATCAAGTGCTGAGAGATACACCACAAGGGCAGAGCTTCTACGGCTTCTGGCAGTTGCTACTCGCCGCAGACCGACGCACAAAATTCAAGGAAGCAATTGACAGGGTTTCCTCGCTGGAGGTTCTCAGTCCCGAGCTGCGAAGCGATACGCTACTCATGGACCTCACCGGCCGGCTGCTCCGCGAAGGCGAAAAAGTCGTGAAATCGAATGAACGGATGGCGGCCAACCTTCGTCGCGTTTTGGAGACCACGAGTCTTCAAGAGCGCCGGCGTATTCTCGACCTGATTCTCGAAATCAAAACGATGGCTTTACGATTGCGAGGCGCGCCACCGCGCGAGGGAGATTTTTTGGAGCTGGAAGAATTGCCGGACATTTTCGCCACCATGAGCCGCAATCTTTGGGAACCGAGCGCTCCCATTGATATGCTGACCGACTTTGAGGAGGCTGACGGAACACTGGACATGGATGAAATCCGTAGGCTTGGCACGCTGCCCCAGGTGCAGATACGCAAGCTCCGAGAGAACATTGAAGCGTGCCTCGCTAAGTCAGACTTGGTTACTCTCGATAATCTCCTCGAAGCCTTTCCACCCAAGCACGGCCTGATTGAGGTTCTAGGCTACCTTGTTATCGCGCTAAACGATCCTTTGCGCAATTTCCTGGTCTTCGAAAACGAGACACAACTCGTTGAACTCCCCGGGCCGTCGCGGATGCGTTGGCGCGTCCCGCTCGCAATGTTTAGCCGCGGCTAATATATGGGCCAGTCACACTTTCCTGAAGCTTCGTTTGCAAAGGTCCGTCTTCTTCACGGCACAATCTACCGCGAAGACGGCGAGCTTTGGGAAATCATCGAAAGGCACGGCGAGGAGATTCGCCACTACATGTGGCAGATTGGTCAGGAACTCGTCTATGATCCGGCTGAGGGCTTCGCGTTTATTCGTCAGATTCGCGGCGCGGCAGACGAACGAGTTCCGAGATTGGTGCAACGTCGCGGCCTGAGCTACGAGGCGACCGTCCTGCTGGTATGTTTGCGCGAAGAGCTTCTCCGTCTCGAACTGGCAGCCGGCGAATCCGATCGTCTCGTGAACTCGCGCGAAGAGCTGCACGAACTTATCGTCATGTTTCTCCCCGAGACGCTCAATCGTGTGAGGGATGAGAAGATCATTAATGCGGCCATACAAAAACTAGTGGATCTCGGATTCTTGAAAAACCTAGAAAGTGGCGAGCGTGAAGTCTTCGAAGTGATGCGGATTGTCAAAGCGCGCATCACGCCAACGGAACTCGTGCAGATCAAAGAACGTCTCATAGCCCATGCCTCACCCAGCGCCTGACCTATTTGCATCTCCTAACGGCGACATCGCTCCCGCGGCCGCAAGCGGCAAGCCGGGCTGGCGAATCGTCCGGTTGGAAATGCTGAATTGGGGCACGTTCCACCGGCAAGTCCATATCATCTCGCCCTCTGGCGGATGGTCTCTCTTGGTTGGCGAGAATGGCAGCGGAAAATCGACAGCAGTGGATGCGCTCCGCACGTTGCTCGTACCCCCACGCCTTGTGAAGGACTCCTATAACGATGCATCCGGTGTCACTAAAGGCCGAGATCGCAGCCGTCGCAGTTACATCCTCGGCGCCTGGTCCAGTGCTTCCCGCGACGACTCGATGACCGGCGTTACGGAATACCTTCGTGGCGAGAAAGACATTTCAACGCTTCTCGCGGTTTTCCGAAATGACCGCCGGGGCAAAACCGTAACGCTTGCACAAATCCTTTGGATCAACGGCGACGACATTGGCGAGACGTTCCTCGTTTCCTCCACTACGCGCAGCATAAAGCAAGACCTCAGCGACCTCGGCGAAGTTTCGCCGCGTGAAATGCGAACCAAGCTTGAGAAACGAGGATTCGAGGTATTCAAAAGCTTCAGCGGCTACGCTGGACGCTTCATGGGTATGATCGGTATTCCCGGCGATGGCGCGCTGGAGATTTTCAATCGAGCGATCGGTGTGAAGGACGTCGCGGACGTGAACACTTTCATCCGCCGGCACATGCTCGAACCACCTACGGGCATGGATTACTATCGGCAGACCTTGCGACCGCATTTTGATGAGTTGATGGGCTGCTGGCGGTCGATGAAACGGGCCGAGAAACAGTTGGAGGCGCTTGTTCCGATCGCTGAGTCCTACTCCGAGATAGTCGCCGCAGAGAATGCAAAGGCCAATCTCGAAACTCTGCAACTGGCCGTTCCATTCTACTTTGGTCACCGGCATCTGGTGCTCCGAATCGAACAGGAAGCCAAGATTCTTTCAGATGTTGACCGGATCGCAAACGATCGTGCCGCACTTGAGCGGCAAAAAGACCAGCACGGGCAAAGCCGAGCGGAGATCGTGCAAGCGCTCGCCGATAACGACGTCAACAAACGATTGAACGACATCGACCGTGACATCACTGACGCCAACGAAAAACGCGAATCGAAGCAACGAGACTTCAACCAGTTCAGCACCTTCCTATCCGCACTGGGCCTCGTCGTGGCCGCGGGCACGCCAACAGCGTTTGCCAAAATCGTAACGCAGCTTGGCACTGAACAAGAGAAGGCAGAGCAGCAACAATCTACCTTGATGGCGGACAATCTTCAAATCGGAATCAAATTGGAAAACCTGAAGGCTTTGATTCCTTCTCTCGGCGCCGACTTGAAGGCGGCGCGCGATCATCGAGTTTCCATTCCCGGCGAGCTTTTGAGCATCCGTGCACGGCTCTGCGAGGACGGGCAGCTTTCGCCAGCAGATCTTCCATTTGCAGGTGAATTGATCGAAGTGAGACAGGATCACGCCGCGTGGACTGGTGCGCTGAACAGGCTTCTCCACAGTTTTGGCATCTCTCTCCTCGTGCCGCCTGTTCACTATAAGGCGGTCTCGAGCTGGATTGATGCCAATCATCTCGGCCTCCGATTTAACTATTTGCTTATAACCGAACGGGCAGCTTCGCCTGGCAGCACTGCTCCGGCAGCCAACCGCGCAGCGGCTCGGTTAAACTTTCGGCTTGGCCATACCTTCTCCGCGTGGGTGGCCGCCGAGGTGGCCCGACGCTTTCCGCACGTCTGCGTCGAGGACTTTGAGCAGTTCAAACGAGAAGGTTTCGCCGTGACGCTTAAAGGTCAGATCAAAGACGGCAATCGTCACACGAAAGACGACCGACACGCGATCGACAACGTGCGCAACTGGGTGCTCGGGTGGTCCGCCGACGCCAAAATCCGCGCTCTTACCGAGGAAATAGAGACGAAAATGCAGGAGCAGAGTGAACAGAAAAAGCAGCAGTCAGACCTCGAAGGTAAGCAGAAGAAAGTCATGCAGCGGATACAAGCCATCGCGGGCGCACTTACCATCGATCGATTTGAAAGGATCGATTACGAAACGGAAGTCCAAAGGCTTGAGTCGCTGCTGGCTGAAAAACAACGTCTGGAAGCGAGTGCGAACGCGGTGAAAGAAATGCGAGATCGCGTTAAAGAAATCGACGGGCAGATCAAGGAAATCGAAAGGCAAATTTCTGCGTTGGACAAGCAGATGGGGAGTCTCGATGACCAATTAAACTCCTGCCGCGAAGCTCAAAACAAGCTGAAGCAGACGCTCGCGGCAAACCCTGACTTCTCGCCCGAGCCTGTCGCAGAGGGACTCAGCGAATTTGAACCGTCAGGAGGATTGAAGCTTGAGAACGTGGAGGAAACCGTCACCGATGCGAACAACAAGCTCCAGCGAAGAATCTCTACCCAGCTCAGCACCATCACTCGGGAAACGAACAAGATGCTGCCGGCGATGCAGGACTTCCTTCGCGACTATTCCGAGGAAACGAGCCATTTGCTTTCGACCATCGACTTTGCGCCGGATTTCGTGCGAATGCGCGAGACGCTCGAAAAGGAGAAGCTCCGTGAGTATCGGGAGCAGTTCCGCAAGTTTCTTGACGAGAATTTGCTCAGCAGCCTTGCGAACTTTCGCGCACTCCTGGACGAGCACGAGGCCGAGACTCGGCGACGGATCGCGACGGTCAACGAAGCTCTGCGGCGGATTGCTTACACGCCGACAACCTACGTTCAGATCAAGGACTCGCGGGCGAATAACCAGGAAGTTGCGCTCTTTCGCTCCCGCTTGGCCGAGTGCTTTAGCGGAGGGACAAACCCTAATGAAGAAGTGCGGGATGCGATTCTCGAGCGAATTCAGGCTCTCATGGCGGACTTCGAAGAGAAGGAGGATTGGGCGAGGCGCGTGACGGATGTGCGCAATTGGCTGGAGTTCGCAATTAGCGAGCGAGACGGCGAGACCGGGAAGGAAGTGATGTTCCTCACTCAGTCGTCCGGGCGTTCAGGCGGGCAAAAGGCGAAGCTGGCTTTCACCATCCTCGCATCGGCTATCGCATCTCAATACGGTCTCGCGGACAAGGCTGAGAAACTAGATACCTTCAGGCTTGTAGTCATCGATGAAGCATTTTCTCGGACGGATGAAGAGAACTCCCGGCAAGCGCTGGAACTTTTCCGCAGTCTCGGTATGCAGTTGCTCGTCGTCAGTCCCTTCGACGCTCGGGCGCGCCTGGTCGAAGACTACGTGGACAGCTTTCACCTGACCACCAACCCCGATCGCAAATCATCGCGAATTACGCGCGCGTCGCGGGAGGAATATGAAGCGGCTCGCAGCGCCGCCGAGAACGATGCTGACCGCTGAACAGATTCAAGCGAAGGCGCGAAACAAGTTTCCCCGATTCCTTCGATCGCTTGTGACTAGCGAAGTATTCTTTCCGCTCCCTGTGCGTTTTGGGAAGCCCTCCCCTACTGCACACCTAAACGACCTTACTCGAGACTTCACCGCTTTGAGATTAGCGTCGGCAGCGCTCGGGTTTCGCGTTGTTTGGGAGCCACGAAAGACGATTCGCTGGCACACTCAGGACTTCCCAGAAACCGCTTTCTACGACGATGAGCGGGCGTACCTCGCCGGGATTGGACGATCGCGCGAGGCAGCCGCGTTTAAGCAGAATCTCGAACTCTCCCGAACGATTTGTCCCGAGTTGGAACAATGGATCGCGACACATCCGATGCTAGTTGTTGAGAACGATCAGGACTGGCCAGACGTCCTGAAAGTCTGCCGATATTACGTTGATAATCCACAACCTCATCTATACCCCCGACAACTGCCCATTGGAATTCACTCGAAGTTCGTCGATTGGCACCACGACATTTTGCGAAGCACGTTGGACTACCTCCTGGGAGAACGCATCAATGCGACTGCAAAATCATTTGAGGAGCGCTACCATCTGCTTCGGGCAGAGCCCCAGGTGCGATTTCGCTTTCTCGACGAGGAACTGCAGAAGTTAGCTGGCTTTCCCGTGTCGGATGTGGCGCTTCCACGTTCTACGTTTCAGACGCTGACTATACCTGCTGCGACCTGTCTTGTTGTCGAAAATCGGATGATTTTTCTTACTCTTCCCCAGCTCCCCAATACGGTTGTCATATTGGGCGACGGCAAAGCGGCCGCTCTCCTGGACGGAACGGAGTGGTTCACGCGCTGTCGGCTGTTCTACTGGGGGGACATCGATGATTCTGGCTTCCGAATTCTTTCGTCCCTGCGGGCCGCTGGGCATTTGTTTGAAAGCATCCTGATGGATTTGCACACGTGGGAAGAGTTCGAATATCTCGCGCACCCTGGCGCCTATGAAGTGAGCAGTGTGGACCTCCGGCTGGACGAAACGGAGCTTCAGGCTTGGGATCGGGTAAGGAAAGCGGGGCGTAAACTCGAGCAGGAGCATTTGCCTCAAGCCGCCGTGGAGAGCGCACTGCGTAAAATGTCAGATTGAAATCTCTCTCGGGCTCTTCGCGAGTGATAACGATGTCAGAGACAAAGCAGAGTTAGATCGTAACGCGCGGTGCGCTGTGAGTCAATCAGCGGAACTCGTCTTTTATCCAGCTGAGGTAGCCTTTGCGCTGAAAATGCGCTGCAATTTCACGGTATCGCGAGTCAGGCGAATCGACGAAATCGCGGAACCACCACTGACCGTCAAGCCCCGTGTCCGCTAGCACGGAATCGTGGATGTCGACAACCTGTTCCGGGAAATTGAAAAAACCGAAACAACTCTCGCAGCCGCGCTCGTCAGTAACGACAAGAACAACTCCATGTTCCGGAATCAATCGACCCTCGCCGGCAATTTGATCGTGATCGCGCAGTTGCCCGGCTGCCGGAATTGCCGCCCCCTTAAGCCGTTCATCCTGCACGGTGAAACTTCCGCCTAGCCGGTGTGAGAAGTCGCGTCGCTCGGGCGTATCGAATGGGACGTTGAGCACCATCGCAGGTTCGAACCCGAGCGACTTGGCTAATTGCTCCACGTCGCGCAAGAATTTCTCCAATTCTTCCGCAGTCGTCGAGGCGGGTGCCGTGAATTCGTAATAGAAGCTCAGACTCATTCGTGCCTCCTTTTCAGTTAATGATCAGTGAACGCGATGGTCAGATCGGGTCGAACGATCTGGCCACGCGCTGTGCGGATTGGAGTTACAAGTTGTGATCTAGATGGCCCGGTCCATTGCCCTCCGGATCGGCGAGCACCGTGACCGTCGCCGCATTGCCATCGCGGTCCCGGCCATCGAGCACGAGAGTCGGCAATGCCTGTCCCTCCAGCTCTTCCCACATGATCGCGGTGATTTGGCGCCCGATGAGCTTGGCGTAATGCTGCCGCTCGAATTCGGTTGGCGCGCTCATGATGGTCCGTGCAAACCGACATGGGTATCGAGCAGACCATGCAGCGCCTCGGTGCGCCGCGGCAATTCGAGGAGGTTACCCTTGAGCGCTTCGGTGAAGGCGTTGAACAGCGACCACGCATTACGCGGTTGAAACACCTCGTGTCGAGGTTCGCGCCATTCGTGGAGCACCTGTGGAATCAATTTGTTCGGGCACACGCCGACATCCGTAGCCCGGACGATCAGATCGTGTGCGGTGCGATCTTCGATCTCCGTCAATTTGTAGATCGAGAGCCGCGTATCCTGATGATGCCAGCGGTCCATCAATTTGCCGATGGCCGACTGCACGAGGCGCGGCAAATCACGCACGATGTTCGTCGTGTGTTTCCGGGCGAGTTTGACCTCACCCGAAAACGCGAGGTTATCGCAAACGAAGGTTTGGGCGCCGGCGACAATTCCCGCCGGGAACGTTTTGTCATGTGAATTGCGGAGACCCAGCACCCAGCAGTAATCCTCGGCCGATTCTGAGCGCTGGATCTCCATGAGACCGAAATACCGCAGCCCTTCGTGACTGAGGCTGTGCGCTTGGGTGCCAACAACGAGGCTGTTGGCTTTCAGGGTCTGCTCGACTTGGGTGACCAGTTCGAGGTGTGGAATGGGCGTCCAGATATTCGTAGCGCGAGGCGTCGCCACGCGCTGCACGTCCTTGCGTTCGACCGCGCGAGCGCCGCAGTGAAGCAGCAGATTCGGGCGCGGGCGCTGAACAGATGGTGGTTGATGATCGAGAAATGCAATCATGGGTGTTCCTTTCTTTTTGGTGCGCCGGGCAAATACCCGGCGCGTGGTTGATGGTGAAATTGGACGACGCCACGCTGCGTGATTGCCCTGGCCAGAAGGCCGGAGCAGAAACACGCGAAGCGTGGCGCCGTGTGCGGCCTTCGCGATCTACGCGGGCTAGATCCGGACGGTCTGAAGTGACCGGAGCGTTTGCCGTACGGACTGAATCTCCTTGTCGCTGGCCTTCTGCTCGCGTTGCGCCTGTTTGAGGGCATCGGCGAGTTTGTTGAGACCTGCGATGGCGTTACGGAAATCGCCGCGGATGACCTCGATTTGCGCGAGGCCGGTTTCGAGCGCGGTCTTTCCGGTGGTTTCCGGGGCGTTGGTGGCCGGCCGTTTGGCTGTGCCAGAAGTGCCGTTGGTATCAGACATGGTTTCTCCTTTTGGTTGTTCCGCCGTGGGCGGAGTGTTGGGAGCTATTGGCTCCGGTTGAGCATCCGCCGAATCGGGTTCAGCCGGTGGCGTTGCGGATTGGGGCGGCGGTACGGCATCCGGCCGCACGGGCATGACGACCATCTGCCGCCCGCCTTCGCTGAATTTGAGCGGGGACAGCGAATCGATGATCTCGATCCGGGTCAGACCAAAGCGGAGTGCCTTAGCCAGGAGGTGCCGGTTCAATTTGATCATAAGATCGGCGCCCTTGGCTTTGGCTCCCGGGATCTCCACGCGGGTCCAGGTATCCTCCTGTGCCGATTTGCCGAGCAACCGCACCTGGGAGCCCTTCGCCTCCAACCCGAGGGTGTGGTGAACGGGATCGTGATTGGGCATCCGCGCAATGGTCTGGAGGATCGCTTCCACGGATTCCGGTTTGACCTCGATGGTGGTCTGCGTGGCTTCGCTGCTGGGTACGACCTGCCGCCAGTTTGGATAATTGCCCTCGATCGACCGGGCGATGAAGCGCCAATGGTTCGACGTGATCTCGAATTGCAATGGTCCATCCTTTTCTGGTTTCGCCAGTTTCAGTGCCCAATCGCCATCTGCGTTGAATTCCTTCCACTCGATAAATCGATGACTCGGGATGAGGATCGACTCCGCCAGGGGGATGGCGAAGCTGTTGCTGCTGAACAGATGGCGTCCGTCGGTGCCGACGACGTAGTGGGCCTTGGGCTTGGAAACGTCGATGTAGGCACCCATGAGGATGAGCCGGGTCGGATCGTCACTGGCGCATTGCAACGCTTCGCTGATCGCCCGTCGCACCGATTCGTTGAGGACGACGGACGTTTCCCGGATCTCGGCGATCGTCGGAAATTCCTCGACCGGGGGCGACTCGCAGCGGTGTTCGATGACTTGATTTGCAACCGGGAACTTGATCGCGGCGCGCTGTTTGTCGACCAACGTGACGATCAGTGAGTCGCTGCGGCTGCAGCTTTTGGTGACGTTCTGCAAATCCTCGAACGGGATCAGCAGCGATGTGGGTTCGCCCTGGGTGGGCGTGGGCAGTGTCGCGATGGCCGATACATCGAGGTCGGTCGCCGCCAGTTCAATGGCGCCGTTACTGGTGCGGGCGATGCGCACATAACCGAGCACCGGCAGCATGGTGCGTTTGCTGATGACTTTGGTCAAGCCGGTGAGCACCGGCTTCAGTTCCGCCACCGGCAGGGTGATGGGATGATTCATGGATTTCCTTTCTGTGGAAAACAGACCAGCCCGCACACCACTGGTGGGTATGCGGGCTGGCGCTTTGGTTTTTGGGTGTTTAACCGCCGAGTTTTTCTTCCCCGTATTGCTTCAGCCAGGCTCCGGCGATGTACAGTCCCTTTCCGGCCGCCATCATTCCATGAGCGGTAGTGAGCACGACGGCGCGCAGCGCGGACCGGCCGAGGTCACGCCAGGGAATGGCAATGGGTGGAGTGAAGAAGCGCGCCGTCATGCGACCTCCTCCATGGCTTCTTCTTTCCGATATTTGAGCTGCCCGGTCGTGCATTCCTCCGCACGGATATCGTCCCGGACGCCAAGGTAGACGGGCTGATAGATGCTGCCACTCTCGCGGAAAGCGTAGAGGTAGCGGCACTCCACGACTTGCCCCGCGGTGGGAACATTGTGGTTCGGTGGGATCGTGACATTCCCGGCCGGCTTGATTTTGTTGCCCTCGAAGAGCAGCAAGCCGATGCTCCGCGTTCCGTTCACTTTTCCGACGACGAACGAGGCGCTCTCGCGGAATTTGAGCTTCAGTGCGTCGCCACCCGAGTTGGGGCGGGCAGCGACGTAGGGCGCGCTCAGTCGTTTGAAGACAACACCTTCCTTTTCCTCGCGCCGGAGCCGTTCGATGAATTCGACCTTGTGGGCGGTTTCGAACGCTGTCTCCACGTTGCGCAGATGCGATCCTTTTGAGGGCATCATTTGCGTCAGGGCAAAGAGCCGATCGCGGCACGGGCGGCTGCGCCAATCGTTGCCGCGCAACTCCAGCAGATCGAAAACGACGAGCGTTTCGCCAAGACATTCGCCATCGAGAACGAACGGACCGGTCAATTCCGCCACCGCCTGCGCCACCGGTTCGGGCAGCGCCACGATTAGGCCATTGCGATTGATGCCATCCACACTGTCGGCGTGTTTGCGCACGAGCATCCGACGACCGTCGAATTTCTCTTGCACACACCATGCCGGATCGGTGGCCAGCCGAGCGCCCTCTTCCGGCTCAATCGCATTGAGCAGTTGCGGCAAAATACCGCTGACCTGCTTTTCCCGATCGCTGTGCTGATAAGGCGTGCCTTCGTCGCCGGGCGTATAGCCTTTGGCGGTTTTCTCCTCGATCAGCTTGTCGTAGATCCGCCTCGCTTGATCGGCGCTGACAGGTGACAGTGTTTTCGTCCCGGTCTGCAGCGTAGTGCCGCGCCGGCCGTAGGCGAATTGGACGATGTATCCGCCGTCCTTCGGGGCAATGCTCGCCCGATAGACTTTATCGGACGAACCCTGCCGGTAATAGAGCGTGGTTTGCTCCATGGTTTTCTCCTTTGTGTTTGTGGGTGAAGCGAAGCCGCCGGATGGCGAATCCGCGGATTGAACTCGGGCGCTAGTGAAGGCCGAGGTTGTGGAGTTGCTGGGCTGCCGCCAACAGCTTGAGGAACCACGGCCAGAGCGCCCAAATCGCGATGATGACGAGAATCCACGCCGCCACCGTGAGAGTGATTTCGAGAGCTTTCATTCTCCTCCTTTCCATGGCCCGACACCGATCGAACGGCACGGGGCGGTTGAGGTTAATGCCATAGGCGGCACTCGTTGAAGAATTCGCAGGCCGCGCACTGGATGCCGGGGGAGGGTACGAAGTCCTCCAGTTCGACGCCGCGCACGTACGATTCCACCAGTCGATAGAACCGCGCGATCTGGGGGCCAGTGATGGGACCAGATTCCGTGACGACCAGTTTGGGCGTCTTGTTCTTCACCAAATGGTGTAATTCGAGCGCCGATTCCCGGCGTTCCGTGGCGTCCCGGTAGAGTAGCGCGTAGGCGGTGAGCTGGACGTCATTGTTGTGCAGGGCCATCTCCCCGTCAGGCGTACGCCCGATGGTTTTGAAATCCACGATGCGTCCACCCGCCCGGACCAGATCAATGACGCCGACGAGCGTAGGCAGCCCGTGGGCGCTGAGATCCATTTCGGCGCTGACCTCGACCGCCTCCGGCTTTTCGTCCGGCGGAATCGGAGTTTCACGCAGATACATCTCGACCAAACCAAGGGCCTGTTCTTTGACCGCGACTTTTGGTTCGTCGGCGTCCCAAGCGATTGGCTCGTCCTCCGGCGGTGTCCACTTCTGCTCGAACACGGCTTTCACCGTTTCGGCATTGAGCGGAGTCCGCCGCCATCTGGCGAGGTTCCATTGCTGGAGGACAGCATGGACGACGGTGCCGACATGCCGCGCTGGCGTGTTGGGTTTTCTCAGTCCGGCCACGTAGCGGAAGTAGAACTTCAACCGACAGCCGAGCCAGGTTCCCAACCGGGACGCGGACACTGTGGCCAGCAGTTCGGCCTTCGATCGGCCACGATTTGTCGGCGGAGCAACCGGCCCAATTTCGACGGCGGCGATCATTCGCGACCCCCACTGACCCGTGGCCGCTCCCGCCGGTAAGGCCGCCTGGTCTGACGCCGGTCCTTGCCGTAGCGGTCGATCAATTCGTCAATCAGCCCGGAGGCTTGCAACTTGTCGAGCTGCCTGACGCCGGTGCCGAACATTTCGACGGCAAGATTCTCGACTTCGCGTTTGTCGAGGTTGTGCTCTTGGACGATCTTCTCGATGAGGTTCTGCTGCTTCTCTGAGCAGCGCCAGGCGCCGTTCCCATTGCTGCCACCGGTCGCCTGATCGCGACGGTTACCGTTGACCGGTTCCTTTCCGTACCCATCGGGTGGGACGAATCCGGCATTCTGGATCTGCTCATCGACGCTTTTCTGGAGCAGCGAATAGAGTCGTTCGCTCTCACCCGCTACGTTATCGACGTTCAGCAATTCGGTTTCGACCGAGATACTGAATTGGTGTGACGAATAGCCCGGCAAACCGAGGCGCTTCGAATAATTGGCAATCAATTTGACGGCCATAGATTTTCCTTTCGTAGAAATGACAAAGCCCGGCGTGGAGCCGGGCTGTCGCGGTTTGGTGTTGATGATTTCTGCCGGTGCCGACGATGGTCAGTCCGGCACCGTTGCTGTGGGTGGTTCTTCCGCGGCTCGGGCCGTGGGTTCCTCGTGAATGGCTGTGGATTCCGCGAGCCCTCGTTCGATCAGGCGATCAACTACTCGGGTCATGGGAACTCCCTCCGCTTTGGCGCGAAAGTACAGCCGGGTCACAAGATCACGCCGGAGACGCGGCGAATACCATTTCGTTTGGCACATGTGGGATGAAGTTTCGCGGCGAATACCGCGAGAAGAAGAGCCGGTCTGCGATTGCAGACCTATGTGGGCTTCTCAAAGATATATAACGCGCTCCCGGCGGCCATTTCAGGTGTTCCCCAACCTCCGCAGCGTTCCAACGCAAAAGCCGGTGTAGGCTACCCCGTCAATTTCTTTGAGCGTGTGGTGATGAAGCGGGCGGATTCGATTTACCGGGTGCAGTCCAAGTGCGCGACAGAGGAGTGCAGGGGTGAGTGAAGCACCGATTCCTCACCTAGAGCATTTTAAAGTATTGTGCACATATGACGTGGGCTGGTAATATGGGCGCATGCGACCTTATTCCTTGGATTTACGCCAACGAGTGATGAAAGCCTATGATGAAGGGCAGTGGACGGTGGGCCAGCTCGCGGCACGCTTCAAAGTGGGTGAATGGTGGGTCTACAAACTCAAGCGGCAGCGGCAGTGCGAGGGCAGCCTGGCCCCGCGCAAGGGGCCCGTGGGGCAACCGCCTTCCTTGCAGGGCCAGCGTGTCGACCGGCTCACGCGTTATGTCGACCGGCATCCCGATGCCACGCTGGAGCAGCTTCGCCAAAGGCTCGGCCTGTCCTGCACCGTGGTGACCATCCACAACACCCTGCGTCGACTCGGTTATCGTTTTAAAAAAACGCTGCGGGCCAGCGAACAAGAGCGCGCTGACATTGCCGAGCAGCGAAAACTCTGGAAACAGACCCAAGGCCAGTGGGCGGCGGCGCGTTTGGTTTTCCTCGATGAGTCCTGCGCCAAGACCAATTTTACCCGTTTGCGTGGTCGCGCCCCGCGCGGCCAACGCCTCTATGATCACGCTCCCGTGGGTCACTGGCACACCACCACCATGCTCGGCTCCCTGCGGCTCAATGGACAAACCGCCTGTCTGGTGATCGCCGGAGCCACCGACGCGCTGGTCTTCCGCACTTATATCCGTCAGATCCTCGGTCCGACCCTGCAGCGCGGTGACATCGTCATCTGTGACAACCTCGCCGCACATCACGACCTGGCCGCCCAACAGTTCCTCCAAGCGCTGGGGGTGGAGTTGGTCTTCCGGCCCGCCTACAGTCCCGATCTCAATCCGATCGAACTCATGTGGGCCAAGGTCAAAGCCCATTTACGCGCCGCCAAGGCTCGCACCGAAATCCAACTCTTACGCGCCATCCAAGAAGCCCTTCAATCCGTCTCGGCCACAGACGCCCAAGGCTTCTTTCGTCATTGCGGGTATCTGTGCACAATACTTTAAAATGCTCTAAACACTCACATCCGACCGGAAAGCGCGTGGCGGGTCTCTCGAGGAATTCATGGCGCTGTTCCCTGTTTCCATTCGCCGGAGCCTTGGCGAATACCGTTATGCTCTGCAGATGATAAATCCAAGTCACGGGAGGCTAGTTGCCTCTCCTCAATGTTGAACTTGGATCTGTGGCGCAATGACGTTTCGGCCACGGGGCAATTGAACGCCGTTGGGTCCCCGCGCCGGACCATTCGCGATTGGATTCCGGTCCGGATTTGTTGGCGTATTCGGCGCTTGAGCGGGTCGTCCCGGAAATGGGACGACGGAACGAGCACCTGGACCTTGCGCCAAGGGATTACCGACCGGTTTACCAGCGGGTCCTCCGGGAGGCGTGGAATTCAGCGGTTGCCCTGCAACATTAGGATTCGCCCCAGCGGGAGCCTTGGGTGGTCCATGAACCTCGGCTTCGTTAAATTCCAGCGTCGCCGTTTCCGCGCCCTTTTTTAGGAGTACGGTACTTTTACCCACGGTCTCCGACCAGTTGATACTGACCAGCGTTACCCCTTCTTTCGGGTTAAGCTCATTGCCGTAGAGTGAAAACTGGGTAGATAAATCCCGGGACTTTACGGTCACAAAATCCTGATCGCCCAAGCGTCCGATCCCGCTGACATACCAGTTCGCCGCGAAAGACGGCTGCAGCTTTTCAGGCGCGGCGACGGGGCGGCAACGGTAAATGGACATTTGCCCTTGAGGGCAGTGTATCGATCTTTGGGTGGTGCCTGCGGCAGACCATCCGTCGCAGGGCATAGTATCGGAAAGAGTCCGAGGATTATCATCAGGGCCAGCCATCGCCGATCAAAAGGCAAGCCCTCACCGTACCCCACGCAAACCGGTATCGTAAAGAAAGGCGTCATCTCTTAAAGGCCCGATCCAATAATTTGACTGTCGCCGTCGAACTGGTTGGCGGCAAACATATTTGATCGCCAAATATGTGCCCGTTGTCCGAAGCGCGGGATGGGAAATCCAAGCGATGCGGCCGGGAGAAAATGTTCCCCGCAGCCAGATTCAGCGTTATGCTGGCTGAAAGCACGCCCCGTGAACTCCCGTCTCTTTTTGTGCCTGTCATTTGGTTGCCTGGTCGGCAGTTTCTGGGCCGATTTCAATCGCGCGGACGAACCGCGATTAGAGCAGAACGGTGCCAGCCCCATTCCCGGCCATTCCGCCAGCGGCGAGGCCTTCAACGAGGGTCCGCGGCAAGCCGCAGTGCTGATGGCGGGAACCGGAGACGTCAATTTTCCCGTGACCACGTCGAATCCGCTGGCGCAAAAATTCTTCAATCAAGGTATCGGCCAACTGCACGGATTCTGGTACTTCGAGGCCGAACGCTCGTTTCGTCAGGCCGCAATGCTCGATCCCGAATGCGCTATGGCCTACTGGGGGATGGCCATGGCGAACATCGAAAATCCGCCACGGGCTGCGGGTTTCATCAGATTTGCTGTCGAGAAAAACGCCAAGGCCTCGCGCCACGAGCAAATGTGGATAGATGCCTACGCCAGTTACTACACCGGCACCAAGCAGGACGAAAGCGCCCGGCGCAAGAGTCTAATCAGTGCCCTGGAGGAATTGAGTTACGAACTCCCAGCCGATCTCGAAGCCAAAGCCTTTCTTGTATTTCAGCTCTGGGATAACCAGGAGCACGGGTTGCCAATCTCCAGTCGGGAAGCGGTGGACGCGCTCGCGCAGCAGGTGCTCGCGGCGAACCCGATGCACCCAATCCATCACTATCTCATCCACTTATGGAATAGCGGTGATGGCGACCGGCACGCGCTTGCTTCAGCGGAGCGGTGCGGATTGGCAGCGCCCGGCATTGCGCACATGTGGCACATGCCCAGCCATACCTATTCCGCTCTGCATCGCTACGCCGACGCCGCGTGGTGCCAGGAAGCGGCGGCGCGAGTCGATCACTCCTACATGGCGTCGGCGCGCATCATGCCGGAACAGATTGACAATTACGTCCATAACAATGACTGGCTCGTGAAAAACCTTGGTTACGTGGGTCGGGTCCATGATGCAATCGACCTGGCGAAGAACATGATCGAACTGCCTCGCCTCGGACCGGGCCGGCAGCAGGCTTACGACTTGGGCCGTGAACGATTGCTCTCCACTCTCGTGACTTTTGAGTTGTGGGACCAATTGATCGCTTTGCGCGACACCATGTATCTGGAGCCATCCGGCAATCCCGTGGACGAATTGAGACGGCTCTCCGCCTTGGGAGTCGCATATTTCCAGCGCGGTGACACCGCCCACGGCAACGAGATGCTCACAGCTTTGGGAACTGCACTCCAGCAGGCGATCACTGCTCGCATCGGCGCTGCCGGCGTAGCGCGATCCGTAGCCACACAGCAAAAAAAGTCGGAAGATCAGATTAATCGAGCCGTTAACGACGCCCTGCAAAGCTTCGCCTACCGCGTATCGACCGCCGAAGCTGCCGTCGCCGAAGTGGAGCTATACCGTGGACTTGCCGCTGGAAAGTCGGAGGAAGCAAAGGCGCTATTGGGAAAGGCGCGGGATATTCCCTCCGAGCGGGGCGCGCGAATTCTTGAAGCCGTCGGCAATAACGAGAACGCGGTCAATGCAGCACAGGAAGCTTCGGACAGTGATCCCGCGCAGGTCCAACCGCTGGCCAACCTCACCGCGGTGCTCTGGCAAACCGGCCACGGAGATGCAGCGAAGTCGACCTTTGAAAAACTTCGGAAGCTCTCTGCATCCATCGATCTCGATTTGCCAGTGATCCAAAGGCTGATCCCTTTGGTGAACGAATTGAAGCTGCCGAAAGACTGGCGGTTGCCCGGTTCGCCCGTCCCGCTTGCGGGCGCACGTCCCGACCTCCAGTCGCTCGGCCCGATTCACTGGCAGCCGTATCCGGCCCCCGCCTGGCAGTTACCCGATTCCCAAGGTCAGCTCCATTCACTGGCCGATTATCGCGGACGCCCCATCCTCGTCGTTTTTTACCTCGGGAACGGCTGCAGTCGATGCATCGAACAACTCAACGCGCTGGCCCCACTCACGCAGGAGTTTGCCACTGCTGGAATCTCGATAGTCGCCGTCAGTCGGGATTCCCCAGATGGACTCCAGCGCACTTTCGCCGCGGCGAAAGAGCCAGCCGGCTTTCCGTTCTCGATTCTGTCGGACGCATCGCTGCAAGCTTTTAAAGCCTACCGCGCCTACGATGACTTCGAACAGGCACCGCTCCACGGTCTTTATCTGGTTGATTCACATGGATTGGTGCGGTGGCAAAACATCAGCTTCCAGCCGTTCCAAAATGGCAAATGGCTGCTCGCGGAAGCGAAGCGCCTTCTTGGCGCGAATCAACGCTGAAACGCGGAGAATCGGTCGGAATCGACCACCCCACGGTTTGCTCCCGTCGACCACCGCCCCGTCAAGTGAGGTAAGCCGTCACCGAGGCCCAGGCGTCGCAGACGGAATGCCGGACGGCGGGTTCCCTGCCGGCGCGGCGGGCGGCGTCGCCGGGAAGCGAACCGGCGGCTTGGGACCGAAGTTGACTGGTGTTGGTGGACGGGTACCGCCGGGAAAAGGCGTGCGCGGCTGCGCTGCGGCGCCCGGAAAAGCCGGACGCGCCGTGGCCGGATACGGCGCACCATTGGGATAGCGCGGGATCATTCCCGCAGGATAGCCGGGCAGTGGAGGGCCAGTCGGCGACGTGGCCAATGGCGTCGACGCGGTCGCGGCGACGGCAGCCGCAGATTTCGACGACTGGCTCGAAATATTTACGGCACTGACGGCGAAGATGGACCACAGAATGAGATAGAATGGCCAAATGGAGGCAGAGCCCACGGCCGCGAAATACTGGCGCACGACGGTCACAAAACGCGCGGGCGCGGACGATTGCGCTACCGGTGCGCCAGCCATATTACCAGTCGTCTCTTCGGCGAAGCCGGCCTGGCGCGCAGCGTAACCAGCTTCCGCCAAACCGAGTAGAACAAGCGGCGTCGCCGCCCAAAGCAGAATTGGGCCAGTCAGCCGGACCGAAGCGCCCACCAACAGGATCGCAACCGAGAGAATGATCGACCATTGCTTGCAGGCAACACGATAGCTTGAAAGTTGGCGAAAATACTCTTGCGACATGGGGTTTGGCAGGATCAGGACAAAGCGAGACCGGGGCGAATTTCAATGAATCTAATGGCACAAAGGTTCTCAATTGGACAAATTCGAAGGCAAGGACAATCGTAGCTTTGGTTTTTTCCTCAGGCTGTGCACCTCGGGATGGTTTTCAATTCGTTGGGCGTAGCCAAAGCGCCAGCATTGCGATGGTTGCAGTGGCCGCCGATGGTCAGACGTCGGAATTGCCGCAGAGGCGCGAGAAACACCACAACGGTTGGCCGAAAACTTCTTGTCAAATCATTGAAGCAAAGGAGATTCTTCCATACAAAACGCTCGGGAATGTGAATATGCATCCGAAAACGCAATTGCGGTCGAATCGACGAGGCTTCGGACGCACCTGCGTCCGTCAGGTCGCAATTCGCCCTCCCGTAATGAGATGCATCATTGGCGCAAGATTGAGCGTATTGACCGCAGCTCTCCTCGGGACATTCCTATGCGTAGAAGAATCCGCCGCTAGCGACGCTCCAAAACATGATGGGAGCGGCCAAGTCAAAGAATCGAAAGGAAATATTGAAGGCGCCGTCGGTCTGCGCGCGGAATCTGAAGTGAAGAAACCGGCGCGAGAATTTTGGGCGAATTTCGACCGCGACCGGATCAAGTCTAATTTACAAACTTGGATTAGCCACAGGGCCGCACAGGAGGTCGCGAGACTCGGCAACGCGAAAGATTGGAGAAAGGTATCGGCAATCGAGGCGGCGAAGAATGAACAGCTTTCTGATTTGGATCAGTTCCTGGATCAAATCGGCCGTGCCTTTGAACAACAAGAGGCCAGTGCTGATTACGCTCTGGCCGGCGAGATGCTTGCGCAGAAAGGTGTGGCGGAAACCCTAAGCTTCCTGGAATCGAAGAGCGGGGAACGGGAGACTAGAATTGCGTCGCTCAAAGGTGAATCAGCCACCGAGCAGAAAGGACTGCGCGAGGTCTTGCGTGAAGAATTGCTTACCGCGTACTTGGAGGAGGAGGATTTGCGATTTGACAGAGCTGGAGAGCGGTATCTCTCAGTCATCGCCAATGACCCCGCTTGGCCGGAGCCCCGCAACGCACTTGTCGGCGCTCTGATTATGCGCGGGAGCGGCGTTGGGCCGCCAAAAATCAATGCAATCCTCCAGGAATGTATCGATCTCTGCCGGGAAACCCTATCGTTGACAACCCAAATGACCTTCCAAAAGGATTTGGCGACAGCGCAAAATCATCTAGGAGTTGCGCTTTGGAATCAGAGTGCGCACGTGGAAGCCATGGAAGCACAACAGTTATTGGTCGAAGCGGTGTCGGCTTTTCGCGAGGCCCTAAAAGTCCGGACGCGCACGCAGCAGCCGCAGGAGTGGGCCACAACCCAGACCAATCTCGGAAATGCGCTTGCTTACCAAGGCCAGTGGAGCAATGGTCCGGAACGACAACGACTGCTGAGTGAAGCGGTAGGCGCCTATCGTGAAGCTTTGAATGTCTATACGCAGGAACAGTCACCACAACGGTGGGCAAGGACGCAGAACAATCTGAGCTTTACCCTATTACTGCTAGGCCGCTGGGCACCCGGTGAAGAAGGCCGGCAATTGTTCAACGGAGCGGTATCAGGCTTTCGCGCTATCTTGAAGACTTGGACGCGGGAGGAGATGCCATTGCAGTGGGCAGGAGTGCAAAGAAATCTCTCGGAAGCACTGATGGCAGAAGCCGAACTCGCCAGCGGTATTGAGCGCGAAAAGCTGGAAACCGAAGCCGTCGAAATCGATCGGCAACTGGCCGCACTTGACCCCGATAGCCGCGTAAAATAAGAGCCTCTCCTTGAATTCCCCGCACCCTGAACGCTGGCCGGTTCATTCGGCGGGAAATTTGTGGATTTCCGGTAGCACCATTCCACACTCTCGCTTGGAGCGCTCTTGCGCCCTCTTGCGGCTGCGGATTACCCACCCATTTTTGAATCTTATGGTAAGCGTCCGCCCAAGCTTTCAATTACCCACAAATTTTGCGCCGATGGCGAAGCCTAATTGCAGGTCGGTGAGTCGTGAGAGGCCACGCCACATCACGACGTTACCCGGCGGAGGATCATCGGCGCGAGCCAAATAGCCTCCGAGTCGCGCGATACAAAGGAGATAGTCGGCCATGGTGCGGTTGTTTGAGGCACTGCCACGGCTAGCGGCGCTAATTTCGTCCAGGAGCAAAAGTTCGACCTCTGTTAAGGCCAATCGTGGCGAGGCGTTCGGTGTGCTGCGCTGAATCATCGTCATCCAAAAGATTCTCCAACTCAACACGCAGCACACGGCGATCAGGTTGACCAGGCGCTCCGCCGTCCGCAGCTTGCTCTCCTCCACGCGGCAACCGGATTTCAAGATTTTATGGAAGGTTTCGATCTTCCAGCGCAGTGCATACCATTCCAGCTTCTCGATGACTTCGGCCAAAGACTTCACTGGCAGATTGGTGATGAGCTTCCAGTCGATCTTGGTGCGATCTTTGGGCGTGCCTCGTTCCACTGCGTGAAGGACCGTCAAGGTCAACGCAGGATACTCCTTTTGCTTGCCAAGAGGCGGCAGAACCCGCATCCGCCGATATTTGATCTCAAGCACTGCTTCGGACGGTTCACCG